>Ga0193951_1000015_pt1 | contig 71283 bp, 58 predicted proteins | sample BB_2_MG_FD_140370 | JGI IMG/M metagenome (GOLD analysis project Ga0193951, IMG submission 140370) | Microbial mat bacterial communities from the Broadkill River, Lewes, Delaware, United States - BB_2_MG | ecosystem: Environmental > Aquatic > Freshwater > River > Microbial mats | place: USA...
CGACAGCGACAGCGGCAGAGAAAAGCGAAGAATGGTTTTTACACAGTAGTATATCACCCGACAGTAAAACGATCGCATTCTCTTACAAAGGCGATATATACACAGTCCCAGCTAATGGCGGAACAGCCCGTCCTTTAACTATTCATAGCGACTGGGATGGCCATCCTATTTGGTCTCGTGATGGGAAACAAATTGCATTTGCAAGTGACAGAAATGGCAACTTAGATATTTATGTAATGCCAGCAAGTGGCGGAAAAGCAAAACGGTTAACTTATCATTCATCGAATGATATTCCACAAGATTTCAGCAAAGATGGCAAAGAAGTCTTATTTATCTCAAGCCGTATGGATTCAAAGCAATCAACGGTGTTTCCAACTTCTCGTTTAACTGAAAGTTATACCGTTTCAATAAAAGGCAGCACCCCTGAAATGCTTGCCACTATTCCAGCATCTGAGCTGCAGTATTCTCCCAATGGCAAACAAGTGCTTTATCGTGATGAAAAATCCTATGAGAACCAATTTAGAAAGCATGATGTTTCAGCTTTTGCCCGTGACATTTGGTTACAAGATCTTAAATCAGGCAAGCATCAGCAGTTAACCACATTTGAAGGTGGAGATCATAATCCTGTTTGGAAAGACAAAAACAGCTTTTATTATACGTCTGAAGAAAAGTCTGGCACTTTTAATGTTTGGCAAACAGACCTAGACGGTAGTAATAAAAAACAAGTAACTGCATTTAAAGAACACCCTGTTCGTAGTTTATCGATAAGTGATAATGGTACATTAGCTTTTGTGCATCATGGTAGTGTGTATACGAGTAAAAGTGGCTCAGTTGCTCATGTAAAAATAGCGATAGCTAATGATATACAAGAAGATGAATTACTCCCAATTTCTTTAGGTGGAAAAATTACTGAATATTCAGTATCGCCTGATGGAAAAGAAGTTGCCTTTGTCGCCCGTGGCGAAGTATTTGTTGCCAGTACAGAGTTTAAGACAACACGTGCCATTACGAATACACCGCAACAAGAGCGTTCAGTGTCTTTTCATAAAGATGGTAAAACACTTTTATACGCTGCAGAACGTGAAGGGTATTGGGGGTTATACGAAACAAGTATTACAAACGAATCTGAACCATACTTTTTTGCAGCAACGACGTTAAAAGAAGAAGTGGTTCATTTAGCTGACTCTGATAGCTTCCAACCCGTTTATTCTCCCGATGGTAAAAAAATAGCTTTCTTATCAAATCGTGATGAAATTCAGGTTATTGACCGTGAAAGTAAAAAGGTAAATGTTGCTTTAGGAAAAGAGCACAATTATTCCTACGCAGATGGTGACATATCGTTTGCTTGGGCACCTGACAGTTATTGGATGACCGCAAGTTTCTCACCACGAAGCCGATTATTTGTTAATAATATTGGGGTTTTCCCGTCAGACGGTTCAGCTCAGCCTAAAGATATTAGCTTATCTGGCTATAATAATGGTGCTCCAACCTGGCATAAAGATGGTGAAGCTGTGCTTTGGTGGAGTTCTCGTTTTGGTATGCGTGACCACGGTAGTTGGGGTCGTGAAGGTGATGTTTTAGCGGCATTTTTAACACAAGATAGTTACGATAAATTCCGTATGTCGAAGGAAGAATATGAGCTACAAAAAGAGTTAGAAACCAAAGAAGAAAAAGCATCGAATAAAGACCAAGAAGATAGCGCTAAAGAGACTAGCGAAGATACTGAAAAAGAGAAAGTTGAAGCGTCAAAAGTTGTAGATATTGAATGGGATAATATTGAACGTCGCACTGTTCGTCTTACTGTTCATTCTTCAAACTTAAGCGAAGCATACCTTACTAAGGATACTACCGCGCTATATTATTTAGCCCGCTTTGAGAAAGGTTATGATTTATGGCGTCAGTCTATTCGTGATAATAAAACAGAGCTAGTGGCAAAGCTTAATGCAAGATCGGCTAGTATGTCTTTTAGCGAAGATGGTAAAAAAATCTTTATTCTTGCAGACGGTCAGTTAAAGCAAGGCGATATTGGTGAAACCATCAGCTTAAAGCCAATTAGTGCTAATCCTGTTATGCAGCTGAAAACCGCTTCAGAGCGTGCTTTTATGTTTGACCATAGCTGGCGCGTAATCAAAGATAAGTTCTACCGTGACGACTTCCACGGCATAGACTGGGATGATGTTGGCAAATCTTACCGTCAGAAATTACCGTCAATTGGCCATGGTCGTGATTTTGCTAATATGTTTGCAGAAATGACAGGCGAATTAAATGCGTCGCACATAGGTTCATCTTATCGACCAAAATCAACAAGCACTAACGACAGTACAGGTCGTATAGGCTTATTTTTTGATTACAGTAAAGGCTTACTTGTTGAAGAGGTGCTGGCAAAAGGGCCATTCGATAAAGCGAATAGTAAAGTTAAACCTGGGGATAAGCTTGTCGCAGTAAATGGCGTTGAATTGACCAAAACACAAAACTTATACCAATTGTTAAATCATACAAATGGTAAACGTGTAAGGTTTACCTTTGAAAATGCTAAAGGTGATAGTTTTGAGGAAGTAATAAAACCAGTCTCCGGAGAAGAAATCAGTAATCTGTTATATGAACGTTGGGTAAGTACGCGAGAAGCGTTAGTTGAAAAACTCTCCAATGGTCGCCTTGCTTATGTTCACGTAAGAAGTATGAATGATCCAAGCTTTAGAGCGGTGTATTCTAGTTTATTAGGAAAGCATTTTGATAAAGAAGCGGTAGTCGTTGATACACGCTTTAACGGTGGTGGCTGGTTACACAACGACTTAGCTAAACTGCTTAGTGGGAATGAATATTTCACCATGCACGTTCGTGGTCGTAAATACGCTGGTGACCCTATAGATCAATGGAATAAACCATCGGTATTACTTATCAATGAAGGTAACTACAGTGATGCACATGCTTTCTCTTACACTTATGATGAATTGAATTTAGGTGATATTGTAGGTATGCCAGTACCTGGCACAATGACAGCAGTATGGTGGGAAACAGGTATATCTGGTGACTTTCGTGCAGGTGTACCACAAGTTGGTATGAAAGACACTAAAGGTAATTACTTAGAAAACAATCAAACTATACCTGATCACATGGTCAAAAATGATCCAGAATCATCTGCAAATGGTCAAGACAAGCAAATTGAGAAAGCTGTTGAAGTATTACTTAACAAATTAAAATAATAAGTTCTCATTTTATAAGCTTCATTAATATAAAAATCCGCGTTTATCGCGGATTTTTTATTACCTGCTACAAGCAATAAAACTTACTTGTTAAGCTAAGCTCGGCCTAACAAGTATTCTCTAGTAGTTATTTTTCCTGACTTATCGTTAAATTTATTTGCAATTGATGAGTTTTCCACAAGAAATTACAGAGTGATCGATCACAAAAACTTTGCTTAAATTAACCAAATTAATAGCATTGTAAAGATAGCCTTTAAGCTAAGAAAAAGCACTTGGTTTTGTTGTTTGTTTATAAGTTATTTAGTTTTATATTTGATCTTTTTATAATGGGATAAACTATCCAGGGGTTGTCTCATCATTTTTTATTGTTAGAATAAAGCATCAATAAATCTCAGTGAAAATTATAATGTCCTCACTTCAAGATCAATTACTTAATGCCGGTTTAACAACCAAACAAAAAACACGTCAAGCAAATGCTGATAAACGAAAAAAAAATAAGCAAAAGCGTAGTGGTGTGCAGCATGGTGCGTCTTTGCAAGAGCAAGTTAAGCAAGATTTAGAAAAAGCTAAAGCAGAGAAGCAAGAAAGAGATAATGCTTTAAATGAAAAGAAAAAACAGTTGCTTGCAGATAAAGAACAAAACTTACGTATTAAACAAATCTTAACGCACCACCAACTTACGCGTACTGATGGTGATAATGAATATAATTACACTTTTGGTAGTAAAATTAAAAAACTTTCTTTAGATTCTACTACGCATAAAGCATTGGTTAATGGACGCTTATCTTTGTGTGGTTTAGAAGATGTGACTTATATTGTTACTCGAGAAACAGCTGAAAAACTAGCTGAATTAGATAAGGACGTGATATTAGTACAAAATGATAAGGCAGTTGATGAACAAATAGACGAAGATGATCCTTATGCGGATTATCAAATTCCAGATGATTTAATGTGGTAATATCTTATTAATTCAGCATTATTTCTGATGTGAATATTTGTCATAGCTTAGTAATACTATTAATTCTGTAACTCACTATGTAATAATACATGTGTAGTAACCAATGTTGATGGGCTTTATGCTCTATGAGGATAGAAATAATATGTTATTAAAAACTGAGTTAAGTGTTGAAAGCAGTGATAATGATCAAAAAACTATACAACAACAACTAGCTGATGCAAATAATGAAATTGCTGATTTAAAGCTACAGTTGGCATGGTTAGAGCGCTCTTATGAATAACATTCGGTAACGAATAAAAATAAATTTTAAATCGAAGGCTAGTATATTTATTTATACTAGCCTTTTTTATTGGTTAAAATCTCAGATTTATATGATCTAATGTATGAAAGTTTACTTTTTATATTACGTTGCAGTGATAATTAATACTCATTTGTTTTATCGAATACTTGCATTACCCTGTGTTCGTGGTATTTTCTTTGCTAATTATCAACCCTATATAAATTTAATTATTCATTATTTAAGGAATTTTTCATGCCAAAGGCTAGCGAAATAAAGAAAAACGCAGCGATAGAGCACAATGGTAAAGTGTTAATAGTACGAGATATAACTCGTTCAGTACCTCAAGGTAGAGCAGGCGGTAGTTTGTATCGTATGCGTTTATATGATGTGGTTACTGGTGCAAAAGTAGATGAAACGTTTAAAGCAGAAGATATGCTGAATTTTGCTGATTTAAGTCGCCGTCCATCAATGTTTTCATATATCGATGGTGATGAATATGTTTTCATGGACAATGAAGATTACACGCCTTATAACTTACACAAAGATAGCCTTAGCGATGAACTTTTATTTATTAATGAAGAAACACAAGGTATGTCAATTATAATTGTTGACGATGTACCTGTTGCTGTTGACCTTCCTGCGAGTGTCGATTTGGTTATTACTGAAACTGATCCATCAATAAAAGGCGCATCGGCAAGTGCTCGTACTAAACCAGCAACACTTTCAACTGGTTTAATCGTACAAGTACCTGAGCATATTTCTACAGGCGATAAAATTAAAGTGAATACAAGTGAACATAAATTTATGGGTCGCTCAGATTCTAAGTAAGTTCACAAATTAAAGGTAAAGATAACGAGGTAATATGACTAATAATCTTGAATGCACCATTGGTACATTAGGCCAGAAGTGGGATGCAGCTGATAAAAAGCAATGGTTTGAGTTGCAAACAATAAAGCGTTCGTATCAAGATGAGGTTATTAGTAAAATTAATGCTTTATCTTCGCATTTTGATATTGTGCAATATGGGGCGTTGTCAGTTGATGAACAGCGCTACCCATTATTTGCATTAAAAAGCAAGCACTGGCAAAGTGATAAAAGTACAGTGCTAATATCAGGTGGAGTACACGGTTATGAAACGAGTGGAGTACAAGGCGCATTACGTTTTTTACAAAATGAAGCCGCTAATCTAGATTCAGACTACAGTGAATATTTTAATGTGTTAGTTGTTCCTTGTGTCAGCCCTTGGGGGTATGAAACGATTAATCGATGGAACCCTGATGCAATTGATCCTAACCGATCATTTTATCAAGGGAGTCCTGCCCAAGAATCTGTAGCCTTAATAGACTTTATTCAATCACTGGATGTTGATATTTTAGTGCACATAGATTTACATGAAACGACTGATACAGACAATACTGTTTTCAGACCTGCACTTTCAGCACGCGATGCAATTGAACAAACTGTTTGGAATATTCCAGACGGCTTTTATTTGGTTGGCAATACTCTTAACCCTCAAGCTCAATTTCAACAAGCGATAATTGATGCTGTTGAAAAAGTGACACATATTGCTCCAGCCGATGACAGTGGTAAGTTAATTGGGGTTGATATAGAGCAGTTTGGCGTTATAAATTATCCAGGCAGAGAGCTCGGTCTTTGTATGGGGTTAACTGATGCGAATTATGTTACTACAACTGAAGTTTATCCAGACAGTCCTAAATCTGATGCTGAAAACTGTATTCTTGCTCAAGTAGCGGCAATAACTGGCGCACTTGATTTTATTCTCAAAAATAATGATTCAATATCACGTTAAATTTTGATCTATTAGCCTAGTTATCTAGGCTTTTTAATTATTATCAGCTACTTTTTTAAGCACAATCTAAACATCTTTTTTAATTTATATTCTTTCAACAACTTTTAAATAGTCATTTGCTTATTATTTTGTGAGAGATCTCTTACATAGGTGTGAGATATATTGTCTTTTTTCTCATGATTTATTTCTACCTCAATATACCTCATTGATTTAATAAGGATTTATTTGTTTTTTGCTGTTGTCGATAAGCTCCAAGCGTAAACCTATTTATTCGTGTCGTCCTAAATTATATTTTTAAGTGTATTATTAGTCTTGTCAGGAAGACAGAAAGCAGGAAGCTTTTTATAAGTATTGCTAAAGTATGGATTGCCTAGGTAATTATTTATAAAGTAAGGATTACTAGAATTTTAAGGACGATTTAAGGGATAAATCAGGTGAATAGGATTCTACCAAAGGATAACGAACAAGGATGTGATCAATTAAGGATAATTGATATTAGGAAGATATTGCTTAGGAAGCACATTTAAATGGAATTAATCTCAAAATGATTGAGAATATAATTTGCAAGGAAGTAAAAGGATTTATAGCTAGGGACAATGAGTAGGGTTTTACTCAAAGGATATACTAAGGACAGTTTTTAAGGATGAATGAGAACACTAAATAAATGCAGGATGCATAACAAGCTAGTTAAAAAGTGCAGCCATTAAAGCTGCACTTTTTTTATGTGTTAATTTTATAATTTGTCATTAAAGCTTTTTGTACACAAATAGCGGAGTGCGCATCGTTTGCGGCATACAAAATCTGACTATTCTTAAGTGGGTAGGCACTCCAATTAGACTTCTGAGCACCTTTTCCTAGTCTTAATTTAAGTACCATTGCTACAGCAGCACGAGCTCCAACACTATTTTTTTCATCGGCTAAGTTTTTCAATGTAATAGATAGGTCTTGTGTATTTGCTATTTCAATATTTAGTTTATTACGTAGCTCTTTGTTATCATTTTTAATACCAAAACCTACTTTTTCTATTTTTGGATCACTCAATATCTTCCTAGCTGCTGCAACTGCAACAGGAAATCGTGTTGGAAAAAGGTAAGCTTTTTCTGGTGTTGATAACTGTATCAAGGTTGGACCTGGGCTTTTCTCACCTTTATTAAAGATTGGCTTACTTTCTGTATCAAAACCAAGGCATACTTCAGTTTGCAATTTTTTTAATGCATCATCAGCATCATGTTTGTTTTCAATGATGTTAATATCGTTAAGAGCAAGGCCTTTATACAAGGGCAGTTCTCTTATTTCTTCTTTAGTAGGGCGAATCATAGTTTTGCCTTTAATTGTTAACGCTCAGAAAATTTTTATTTTCGTTAAACTACTGTAGTTATCGGGGAAACTGTAGATAAAGAAGGATTAAGGAAATAGTGCTGATTTTAACTTTCGTTCAATATAAATTAATTTAAAACTTAATTTTACCCGTTAGTATATCTTTAAACATAACCCAGTCGCCTATTAAGCTATATATAGGATAAGTAAATGTAGCGGGTTTGTTTTTCTCAAAGCTGAAGTGTCCTACCCAAGCGAAGCCATAGCCAATGAGTGGGATATACCATAATAAGTGTAACTTGCTAGATATCGAAACATATAATATCAACAGAATAATGCAGCAAGAGCCAAAAAAATGTAGTCGACGACACATTACATTAGTGTGCTGACTTAAATAAAACGGATAAAATTCGTTAAAAGTTGTGTATTTTTTTGTCATTTTTTCTCGCCTTTAATTGTTGCACAATAGAGGGTAACTAGCCGAGTATATAAAGTAAAATAACAAAAAGCATATTAAGTTGCCAGGCAATAAGCTGACAACTTGTTATATGCTTTTATAAAAACTTATTTATAAAAAGCTTCAACAGTGCCTTTTAATTTTAGTAAAAGCGGTTGTCCACGGCGATCTAACGCTTTTGGTGAAGCAATTTTAACCCAGCCTTCACTAATACAATACTCTTCAACATCGTTACGCTCTTTACCGTTTAATCGAATGCCAATGTTGTGTTCAAAAATTTCTTCCACATGATGTGGGCTACGAGGATTACCTGAAAGGCGATCTGGTAAAGCGGGTAATGATTTAGTATCGCTCATATAATTAACCTAAATAAAATAAAAAGTACGTTATTTTAGACAATATCAACCTAGTGCTCAAGCACTTAGCATAGCTAAACATACTGAAAATATTCGAAATTTTTACTTGCATTTGTTGCTAACCTTGCTAATAGCATGGTTTATATAGATAAGTTTATATTTGAACTATTACTCTACCTACAAAGCTTTATAAACTTATTAGTATATAATTGAATGGGTAACCATATTTAAAATAATTGTTAAGTTAGTTTAAATCCGTTTAGCTTAGCTTCTAATCTAGAATTTATAGTCTATGAGGCAGGTCTTATTAGCGTTTTAACCGAGAATTAACACCGAATGAGTCAGAAAAAAAGATACTGACTTGATTAAAGGTAACCCTTCAATTGAATCTTTATATAAACAAACAGATAAAACATTGTATATAGCTAAAAAAAGTGAAATAACTAAGGTGACTTTGAACCACATAAGTATGGTGTTTTAGTGGCGTGCTTAAGTTATTGCAAGAATAAATAACTTATTTAAGTATTAGCGAGTGATAAACATGGCAAGTTGGCATAGAATGCCTGTAAACCACATTGATATTAATAGATTATGCGTCGCTCAAGCTATCCTGAACACGAAGTTACCACGCTAAATTGGAAAGCTTTTAAACTTATCCTACCGTATTTATTTGAATTTAAAACACGAATTGCTATAGCTTTTTGTTGTTTAATTTTGACAAAAATTGCGAGTGTTTATTTACCTTTTATTTTAAAGGATATTGTTGATACCTTAGACGCTAAAGCACCTGAAAATGCACAAGCTTTAGTTGTACCTATAGGGTTAGTGCTAGCTTATGGCCTTGTACGGTTATCTATTGTGGTCTTTGCTGAAATTCGCGACACTTTATTTGGGCGAGTAACCGAGCGAGCAATACGTCGCATTGGTTTGAAAGTCTTTCGTCATTTGCATCAACTTGATTTAGATTTTCACTTAAACCGTCAAACGGGTGGGCTATCTCGCGATATTGATCGTGGAACTTCGGGGATTAGCTTTTTAATGCGCTTTATGATTTTTAATATTGTACCTACCTTGCTTGAAATCGTTATGGTGGTGACTATTTTATTTATTAATTACGGTATCTGGTTTGCATTAATTACTTTAGGATCAATTCTTAGTTATATTGCTTATTCAGTATACGCAACAGAGTTACGAACACGTTATGTTAGAGCGGCCAATAAAGCTGACTCTTCTAGTAATACACGTGCTATTGATAGCTTACTTAATTATGAAACAGTTAAATATTTTACCAATGAAGATTATGAAGCGCAGGCGTACGACAAACAATTAAGTACGTGGGAACAAGCCAAAATTAAAAATCGCTTATCCTTGTTTGCTTTAAATGGTGGACAAGCGCTTATTATCGCTATAGCGATGACGTCAATGTTGGCACTTGCTGCGGTACATGTTAGTGAAGATAAAATGACATTAGGTGACTTTGTTCTGATTAACGCTTTTATGATGCAGTTATTTATGCCGTTGAATTTTTTAGGTTTTGTTTATCGTGAGATTAAAGGCTCGTTAGCGAATATTGAAAATTTATTTGGCTTATTAGATAAATCACCAAAAGTACAAGATTGCGTTGATGCAAATGAGTTAATTGTTGATCAAGCTGAGATTTGTTTTGATAATATCCATTTTGCATATAATAGCAAACGGCCGATTATTAAGGGTGTCAGCTTTAAGATAAAGGGAGGAGACAAGGTTGCCGTTGTTGGTGAAAGTGGCTCAGGAAAATCAACATTGGTTAAATTACTATTTCGTTTTTATGATATGAGTTCAGGCTCTATTAGTATTGATAATCAAGATATTAGCAAAGTGACACAACATTCATTGCGTCAAAACATCGGTATAGTACCGCAAGATACTGTGTTATTTAATGATACTTTATTTGCCAATGTGAATTATGGTAATCCAGACGCTAGTGCAGCACAAGTGATGCACGCTATAGAATTAGCGCACTTAACCAAGTTTGTAAATAGTTTACCTGATGGTATAGAAACTATGGTAGGGGAGCGAGGTTTAAAGCTTTCAGGTGGTGAAAAACAACGGGTTGCCATTGCACGTACTATTTTAAAAAATCCACAAATTTTGGTGTTTGATGAAGCAACATCATCATTAGATAGCCATTCAGAACAAGCTATTTTAAGGGCGATTAATGATGTTACCAAAAACCGTACAAGCTTGGTTATTGCCCATCGACTATCAACCATTATTGATAGTGATAATATTATTGTAATGAATGATGGAGAAGTTGTGGAGCAAGGAAGTCATCAACAATTGTTGGCCTTGCAAGGTAAATACAGCAAAATGTGGCAATTACAGCAATCTATTAACTAAAGAACTAGTACTCATTTGTTATTGAGTATTCACCGTATGATTTTACTGATATTCAGGATAAACTAGCGCGTATTTAGTTTAATTAGAATTACATTTATGCCTACAGGTAAAACGAACAGTTTGGACATTGGAAGTACAGATATACCTTCAGAAATTCAGGCGACTAAACAATGGCTAGAAGAAGTTATAATAGCGCTTAATTTTTGTCCGTTCGCTAAAAAAGAATTTGTGAATAACACTATTCATTATCATCATTCTAAGGCTGATCAAGTAAAGGCTGCTTTACATGAATTAATAGAGCAGTGTCGTTATTTACAAGCCCATGATGAAATAGAAACCACGCTAATTGTTTATAGTGATGGCTTTCGTAGTTTTGATCGTTATTTAGATTTGGTTGATTATGGTAATGATCTACTTGTTGAATCTGGTTTTGAAGGTCTGTTTCAACTGGCAAGTATGCATCCAGAATATTGTTTTGAAGGGGAAGATTATGATGATAGTAGTAATTTTACCAACCGTTCACCATATCCCATTATTCATATAATTCGCGAAGCGAGTATGGCTCGAGTTTTATCTGTTTATAATGAACCAGAAAAAATTCCTGAAAATAATATTGCGTTGGCCAATGAAAAAGGCAGTAACTTTTTTCAGGAAATACTTCAACGTATCCATTCGAAGCACCCTTAAGTAAATAGAACCAGTATGTCATATTTAGAACAGTTTTTTATTGTTGCAGCAGTACATTTACTTGCTGTTGCAAGTCCAGGTCCTGACTTTGCTATTATATTAAAGCAAAGTATTCGATACGATCGTCGAATTGCCATTTTTACAAGTTTAGGTATAGGTACCGGCATTTTATTACATGTTATTTATTCACTTGTTGGGGTAGGTGTGATTATTGCTAGTGATGAACGCTTATTTACGGCTCTAAAATATATTGCCGCTAGTTACTTTTGTTACATTGCTTGGCACGGTTTACGCGCGAAAAAGCCTTTGAACACTGTAAATGATGTAAATGTTTCCATGCTGAGTGATGAGAAAAAACCTTCGGCAAAAAATGCTTTTTTTACCGGTTTTTTGATTAATGGATTAAATGTCAAAGCAACTTTGTTTTTTGTTAGTGTGTATTCAGTTGTTATTTCACCAGAAACACCATTTTCAATTAAACTTGGCTATGGTTTATATATGGCTATCGCTACTGCAATTTGGTTTGTTTTTTTATCTTACTTACTAACCCACCATAAAATGAGAAATTTCTTACAAATAAAAGGTTACCTTATTGATCGGTTGATGGGTCTAGTATTATTGCTATTAGCGATACAAATTGTAGCCAGTGATTTGAGCTAGATAACATACCTCTGTCAACATTCTGTTTTATATTCGGGTATAATATCTAGCCATTTAATTCTTCACACGTATGTTAGTGATAAAATCTAACGATAAAAAGCATAAAAGGATCATTGTTTTGCCAGAAAAAATAACTATTGTACAAGTCGGCGGTAATATTGAAAGTGCCCTTAAAGGTGACTATCAAATTGATGTTAAAGGTATTTTTACCGAGGCATGGCAACAAACATTACAGTCTAGAATTTCAATGAATGTTGGTTTATTGTTTTCTGTGTTACTTGGTATGTTGGTTTCTTTTATTGGAAGCAATTATCTTGGTGGAATTGAAGCGGTATTAGCTGATCCTCAAGCAAGCATGTTATTAAATGTAGTTGTTACTGTTGCCGTCTGGCCTTTTCTTGGTGCTGTTGAAATGATGGGGGTATCACACGCTGTGGGGATGAAAACTCATGCGAAAATGATTTTTTCTTTTTTACAACGAGCAAGTTGGGTTGTGTTATGTGCTTTATTTACTTCGGTATTAATTAGCATTGGCTTTCAGTTACTTGTATTACCAGGTATATTTTTAGCGATAACATTATCGTTAACAATTCCTTTGGTAATTGAGAAAAAAATGACACCAATGAAAGCGATTATTTTATCTATTCAAACGCTACGTTTTAAGTTTTTTTCTTTACTCTATATTTATGTGGTTTTATTCCTCTCCTTAGTATTGTTATTTATGCCTTTAGCATTATTAATTGAATCAAGCTTCGCCCCATTAGGTATTATTGTTTTATTGATTGGTCTCTCATTTCTTGCTCCGCTTTATTATAATATTAAAGGGATCTTATACCGTGAAATCTTTGGTATTAGCATCGCAACTGATAAGTATGTCGGTAATCTGCAAGGTGTAACAAAAGTAGCGCCTAAAACGATTAAATCTGATTCAGATGATACATTCTCAGCCTAAGCTCAGTAAATTCAATAGATTATGGATTGTTTATGAAGATCACAATATTAATTAAAGTTGTATTAATATTATTTTTAATGCTTGCTTTGCTCGCTCCTTTTACCTTCTTGAAACCAACGGTAGTCGATATAACGATTGATGAGCCATTAACTAAAGTTATAACAAGTAAAGCAAAAAAAGCGCCAATAGAAAAAGTAATAGAGAAGCCTTTACATGAGGTGAAACTACCTGATTTTGGTGCGATTTTAGATATACAAACTAAAAAGAAAAAGTTTTTTGATTTTATAAAACCTGCTGTTATCAAGCAGAATAAAAAATTATTAGAAACTAGAGCGAAACTAAATACTTGGCTTGAACATGTTTCATTAGAATTACCTCTATCAGAGCAAGAACATCAAGAATTAAAGCGTTTAGTTAAAAAATATCGGGTTAATAAAAACGCTTCGACTTTGTCACAATTAAACGCTTTACTCTTGCGTGTAGACATTATCCCTATGCCTTTAGTTTTAGTACAAGCGGCAAATGAATCGGCTTGGGGCACTTCACGTTTTTCTCGTATTGGATTAAATTTCTTTGGAATTTGGTGCTATCAAGAGGGCTGTGGCATGGTTCCAAATAGTAGAAATACTGGTGCAAGTCATGAGGTTGCCGCTTTTCAAAGCTTAGATGAAGCCGTTACCCGTTATTTTGATAATATTAATTCTCATAATGCATATCGTGTGTTTCGAACTATTCGGTTTGAATTAAGATCACAAGAGCAGGAGTTAAATCCTGAAGTGTTAGCTACAGGCTTATTACCTTACTCTGAACGTGGTGTTGATTATGTTATCGACATTACCAAAATGCTTAGACAAAATGCACCTTTTTTAAGGGAGGAAGAAAAGGATGATTTGCCTGCTGAGCTTCTTGAAGGATAAATTTTACGGTCAGCTATAATATGAAGTATTTATTTCCTATTTAGTTTGACCGAATAACATTTATTTAGTGGTTGCAATTATATGAAAATTTATATTTACTCTTAATCTAAGTTAACTTAGTATGAAGTTATGAACTTAAATTACCTTTTTCGATATTGCGCCATTTTATTGGTATTAGTCACTGCATATAGTATTGCAGAGAATAAAAACGCCTTTGATATTGAAAATGCTGATTCTGCTATTGTTCACTTATCTATCGATAATAGTGAAGTAAACGACCAACCTACCGATGCATTACCTACAGTATCGGGTCTTTATCAAATCAACAAATATCATCCAGTACGTACTTTAAATAAAAGTACGTCGTTTGTTACCGCTACTCGTTTTGTAGCTCATCCTAGAGCCCCACCTATTTCATAATTCTTTATGCTGAAATATAAATAGACCTTATACCTTTAACTATTTTATTTAACAATAATCAATAGTGATAATGCTGTGTAAGCGACCTTCATATTTTTTAGCGTAGTCAAATCTTTTATCAAACATACAACGAATTAATCAAATTGTAGTTATTATTGTGAAAATATAGTTATGATTTTGGTTGCTTCGTTCATAAAATTTATTGAATTATCTGTAGTAAATTAGAACAGATAAAGAGGCTATTATGAAAACACTTTCTCTTCTTGATTTAGACAAAATCGATCAAATTGCAACACCTGAACAGTTTCAAGATATAAATATGCATTCACCTGCAATTAATATTTTTACTGATTTTAATCAGCATAAACCCCTTATGATTGACGCGAGTACGTTAGCTGTCGATGCAATAAAGTTAATGATGAAAGAACATGTTCATATGAAAATAGTAGTGACAGATGAAGATGAATTTTTAGGTGTTATCACCAGTAATGAAGTTAGCGAACAGAATATTATGGCAAAAATAGCACAAGGCTTTACACGCGAAGAGTTATTAGTGTCTGATGTTATGATTACCAGAGCGTCATTAAATGCATTTAACTTTGAAGAGCTGGAAAAAGCTAAAGTGAGTGATGTTATTGAAGCATTAAAACATTATAAAGTTCGCCATTGTTTGGTGCTCGATCAAAGTCATCATCATATTCGAGGGGTAATTTCATCTAGTGATATTGCTAGAAAATTAAAATTGCCAATTACTATCGATGTAGCAACATCGTTTAGTAAAATATTTAACTCTATAAATGATTAACTACTAGAACAGCCATACTGTTTTTATTTTAAATATAAAAACAGTATGGCTCGATCAATAACTTAAAAAGGTTCTATTCATTAGCACCTTTTTTATTTTTATTAAGTTAAATAACGGTATTTTAGTATAAGTTGTTTACTTCACCATAATTAATCTATATACTTGCCGTGTTATTTACTCTCCTCTCGTTTATCTAACAGTTTACCTTCCACGGTAATCATTGTTTTGTCTTTCCCTTTCACAGTTAGTCATCACTCAAATTATTAAGCTTCAATTATTGTCTGAGTTATCGAGATATATTCTCGTATTGAGTTGATATTTATAAATATCGAAAAGTTTTCACACAATAATATAGCTTTTATTATTCATGCGTTTAAACGCAAATTAAAAGAGTTTTATTATGTCTTATACATATAAAGGTATGATTTATTCAATTAAATCACCTGTACAATCTATTTCAGTTAACAAAAATAATATTGTTGTTACTGATCAAAACGGTTCAAAATTAATTAAATTTACTAATGTAATCGATTCAAAATGTTTTTTAGCATGGATCTATAACAGTTAATAAATTTATAATTAATTTGTTAAGTTAATTAGTTTTTTAATTAATCGCCCCCTATAAAGAACACAAAGAACACAAAGAACACAAAGAACATATAACAAAAGAAGTATAGGTAATAGCCTTTTATCTATACTTCACAGGTTGTTCATGCTTACTATTCTTTTCCCTCAAGTAATCACTTAATCAAAATACTCGCTCACGAATCAGTAAGCCAGTTTCAATACCGCTAATATCTTAATAAGCAAGGTTATAGTTACCTCAATAACCTTAAATTATTGTTAACTTATGATGGCTGAAATAAGCCGTGTTGTCAGTGCTCCAATTAAGAGTTTCCCCCTGATTTATCTTAAGAAACGCAATAAACATATGCATCTAATGAAATGCTACTGATAGACTTCTCTAAATAATTTTTATTGTACGTTATAATAACGGCTGTAAAGCATTATTTCTGCCATGTTATATTAGTTAAGGGGTCAAAAAGTATGCAACATTTAAACGATCGAAAATTAGTAAAATACGCTTCTTATATCAATGGCTGTTGGCACACAGGTATAAATGAAATAGAAATTTTGAATCCTGCTACAGGCAAGCAAGTGGCTAAAGTGTGTAATGCTGGCGTAATTGAAACTGAATTAGCGATACAGTCAGCTAAAAAAGCGTTAAAAGCATGGTCAGCAAAATCAGCAAATGAACGCTCTACGTTATTACGTAATTGGTTTGACTTAATGATGGAAAATCAAGATGATTTAGGTCGTATTTTAACTCTAGAGCAAGGTAAACCTTTAACTGAAGCTTTAGGTGAAATTGCTTATGGTGCTGCTTTTATTGAATGGTTTGCTGAAGAAGGTAAGCGAATTTATGGTGATACAATTCCTGCGTCATCAGGTGATAAGCGTATTGTTGTGATCAAACAACCAATCGGTGTGGTTGCTGCTATTACGCCATGGAATTTTCCTAATGCAATGATTGCTCGTAAGGCAGCAGCGGCACTTGCTGCGGGTTGTACATTTGTCGTTAGACCTGCAACACAAACACCTTTATCTGCACTTGCTATGGCAGAGCTTGCTGAAAGGGCTGGTATTCCAGCAGGTGTTTTTAATGTTGTTGTTGGTGATGATGCTCGTGGTATGGGAAAGGTGCTAACTGAGCATAAAGATATAGCTAAGTTTACTTTTACCGGCTCTACAGAGGTTGGTAAGTCGCTTATTAGTCAATGTGCCTCTACCGTGAAAAAAGTATCAATGGAGTTAGGTGGTAATGCGCCGTTTATTGTCTTTGATGATGCTGATATTGATGCCGCTGTTGCTGGTGCGTTAGTATCAAAGTACCGAAATGCTGGTCAAACGTGTGTTTGTACTAATCGTATTCTAGTGCAGGAAAATGTATTAGTAGAGTTTACTGAAAAATTTATTGAAGCAGTCAAAGGTTTATCTATTGGGAATGGTTTAGATAAAGGCGTTACGGTTGGCCCTATGATCACAGCACAGGCAGTTAAAGATGTTAAAAAGCTTATAGATGAGTCTATTAGTCAGGGAGCAGAGATGTCTTTTGGTGATTATGATTTATCTATCGGCGAAAACTTTTTAGCGCCTATAGTACTTTCTAAAGTTACGAACGATATGCCAGTAGCGCATTATGAAATTTTTGGCCCAGTAGCACCAATTATTAGCTTTAAAGATGAAAGTGAAGCTATTAGTATCGCGAATGATACAGAATTTGGCTTAGCTGCTTATTTTTACTCTCGTGATATTGGTCGAATTTGGCGTGTTGCTGAAGGTTTAGATTTTGGTATGGTTGGTATTAACGAAGGATTGATTTCTAATGCAGCAGCGCCGTTTGGTGGTATGAAACAATCAGGTAATGGTCGCGAAGGCTCTAAGTATGGCTTAGATGATTATTTAGAAATAAAATACTTGTGTATGGGCGGTTTAGATAAATAGCGCAATTATGATCGTCAAATTGGCGTCGTGATTAATATAGTACTGAAAAATAAAAAACAGCTAGTTTATAGAGTAAATCTATAATCTAGCTGTTTTTTTATTAGGTTAGCTATTTAGTCTTAGTAACTGACCATTAGTATGTAGCTAAAGACTAGTATTTAACTATTACTAATTAACTAAAGTGCTTTTCAGCAAGCGTTAATACTTTTAATGTATTTGAAGCGCCAACTGTTTCCATTAAGTCACCGTGGGTTAATATAATTTTATCGCCAACGGCCAACTCTGAGTTTTTACAAACAACTTTTAATAGATCATCACTTAATGCCTCAACACTGCTGTCAGTTGAATCAAAAGCAATAGGGTAAACGCCACGGTAAATAGCTGTTTTATTTAATGTTTTAGCATGGCGAGATAATGAATAAATAGGTAAGCCAGAAGTAATGCGAGACATTAATTTACTGGTTTGTCCTGATTCTGTTAATGCAATAATTGCAGTAACACCATTTAAGTGGTTTGCTGCATACATAGCAGAAAGGGCAACCGTTTCAGATATTTCATCGAAGGTTAGATCCATTCTGTGATTTGATATATTTACCGAACGGTGTTTTTCTGCACCGACACAAACATTGGCCATGGCCGTCACTGTTTCTACTGGATATTTACCAGCAGCTGTTTCAGCACTTAACATTACAGCATCAGTACCATCTAGCACTGCGTTTGCAACATCCATAACTTCAGCACGTGTTGGCATTGGTTGCTCAATCATGGTTTCCATCATTTGTGTGGCTGTAATAACAACACGGTTTAATCGACGAGAGCGAGCAATAATGTGTTTTTGTTTACCAACAAGTTCAGCATCACCAATTTCAACACCTAAATCACCACGAGCAACCATAACAACATCAGAGGCTAAAATAATACCATCAAGCACGTCATTGTCATTTACAGCTTCTGCACGTTCAATCTTTGAAACTAAGCGTGCATCACAGCCAGCTGCTTCTGCTAAAGAGCGAGCTTCTCGCATATCGGCAGCATCACGAGGGAAAGAAACAGCTAAGAAGTCAACATTGATTTTAGCGGCTAATTTAATGTCTTCTTTATCTTTTGCTGTTAATGCTGGAGCCGTTAAACCGCCACCTTGGCGATTAATGCCTTTATTGTTTGATAATGGTCCACCAACAGTTACTTCAGTAAATACTGAGGTATCTGAAGTTGATAATACTCTTAGTTGAACACGACCATCATCAAGTAATAAAATGTCATTTTCGTTAACATCTTGTACAAGTTTTTTATAATCAATGCCTACTTTTTCTTGACAGCCTTGGCCTTTCTCTAATGTTGCATCAAGTTCAAATTTATCACCAATAGCTAATTTAATAGGGCCATCTTTAAACGTAGATATTCGGATTTTAGGTCCTTGTAAATCACCTAAAATACCAACATATATACCTAATTCTTTCGCCGCTTCACGTACATTATTAGCTCTGTCAATGTGATCTTGTGGTACGCCGTGAGAAAAATTAAGTCTTACTACGTTTACACCGGCAGCAAGAACTGCTTTTAATTTTGCTTTATCATCAGTTGCTGGACCAAGGGTAGCAACAATCTTCGTTCTTCTAGGCATGTTAATCCTTATAACTTTTTAATGTGTCTAAAAATATATTTTATTTTGGTTTTTTCAATTTTTGTACAATGAGTTTACTATTAATCTTTTCGGTCGAATCGTGAGCTTCTTAGGCTATCTTTTACTTTCTTTAGGTTATCTCTAAACTTACTACCGCGTCTTAAAGTAAAACCTGTTGCAAGCACGTCTATCAGTGCTAATTGCGCTATCCTTGAAGACATTGGCATATAAAGATCAGTATCTTCAGCAACATCTACAGATAAAACAATACTGCATTCTTTAGCAAGTGGTGTGTCTTTAGTTGTGATCCCAATGACGGTAGCATCATTTTCTTTTGCTAAACTAGCAACCTCAACTAATGATTTTGTTCTTCCTGTATGTGATATCACAATAACAACATCACCTTGACGACTATTTATAGCACTCATACGTTGCATTAATATGTCATCAAAATAAACGACAGGAACATTAAAGCGGAAAAATTTATTTTGGGCATCATGAGCAACAATGGCTGAAGCACCTAACCCGAAAAACGATATTTTATTAGCTTGGGTAAGCACATCGACAGAGCGGTTAATCAAGGATGAATCTAAACTTTTACGTGCTAACTCAAGATTAGCCATAGTTGATTCAAAAATTTTATCGGTATAATCTTCAGCGCTATCATTTTCATCTACATGACGGTTAACATAAGGAGTACCGTTAGCTAAGCTTTGTGCTAAATGTAGTTTAAAATCAGGATAACCTTTTGTATCTAATCGACGGCAGAAACGATTGACTGTTGGCTCACTTATATTCGCTTGTTTTGCTAACGCAGCTATACTTGAGTGAATAACAGTATTGGGTGAAGAGAGTATAACTTCTGCCACTTTTCGTTCAGATTTACTTAGGGTGTCCAGCTCGTTAGTGATCTTTTCTAATATATTCATTATTTTGTGACCTTGGCCCTACTTATTACTAGCCACTTATTGGCGTGATAATATTGAAATTATATAACTAATAATAGTTACTGCATTATAACTGTATATGCTTACTGTAATTTATTTTCTTTTTTAGTAACATAAAAAATGAAATTTTATTTCATAAATTAACGTTAATATAATGTAAAACACAGTGACTTTGCAAATTTTTAATAAATAAAGCGAGATTTGATTTGTTTTGTTTGTAATATTAACGCATTAAATTCGAACAATCTTATAGTTCAGGTCAGTTTTTTAATATTTTTAGGCTTTTTATAAATAAAATGTAGTAAAATTACAGAAAGTTCTTTACTGATTAACACTCAAACGCTAAATTAGATGCATATGTAGCTAAGTTACAATTCTACTGTTTTATTTAAATTATGAGAGAGTCGTTGTATATGGGTGAGAATTTTACTGTTCATCATTCCCATGAAGTAAAATGATAGTTATCATCAGTATAATTGTACTGAGGTATTAAGAGGTCAGAGAGTTTTTATGAATAAATTAGATAGTCAATCTGCCAGTGAAATCGTTATTTTTGGTGCTTTAGGTGATTTATCTCGCCGTAAATTATTGCCGGCACTATATCAATTAGAAGCGTGTGGGTTAATTAATGAGAATAGCCGTATTGTTGGAGTTGCTCGCCCAACGCACGATTTAGATGAATTTAAAGCTTTTGTGCTAGAAAATATCAATACTTTTGTTAAAGAATCATTAGATGAGTCTGTGTTGGCCCGCTTTATGGCGCGTTTAGTTTATCAACAACTTGATTTAGTAAAAGTTGATGCCTACAAAGATTTAGCAAAAACATTATCAACTGGGAATGATACCCGTGTTTATTATTTCTCTACATCACCTGCCATTTACGGCAATATTTGTGACGGTTTGAATCATGCAGATCTTGTTACTGATAAAGATCGTGTGGTGATGGAAAAGCCAATTGGTCATTGCTTAGAATCTTCTAGAGTCATTAATAATCAAGTAGCCCGTTTCTTTAAAGAAAATCAAATTTACCGTATTGATCATTATTTAGGTAAAGAAACAGTTTTAAATTTGTTGGTTCTGCGTTTTGCTAATTCACTATTTACGACCAATTGGGATCGAAATAGCATTGACCATGTTCAAATTACTGTTGCTGAAAGTGTTGGTATAGAAGGGCGTTGGGGCTTTTACGACGAAGCTGGACAAATGCGCGACATGATTCAAAACCATTTATTACAAGTATTATCTCTGTTAGCTATGGAACCGCCTGCTGATTTAAGTGCAGAAAGTATTCGTGCTGAAAAATTAAAAGCGGTTAAAGCACTTTCCCCTATTGATCGTACTAATGTAAAAGAAAAAACAGTACGTGGCCAATATGCTGATGGTTATTTAAATGGTGTTGGCGTACCTGGTTATTTGAATGAAGAAGGTGCGAATACTAATAGTAAAACAGAAACCTTTGTTGCTATTAAAGCTGAAATTAATAATTGGCGTTGGTCAGGTGTACCTTTCTATTTAAGAACTGGTAAGCGTATGCCAGCTAAACATAGTGAGATAGTTGTTCATTTTAAAGAGCAACCACATAATATCTTCAAAGATAGCTACAGTGATTTACCTGCAAATAAATTAACTATTCGTCTGCAACCTGATGAAGGGGTTGAATTGCAAATGATGAATAAGATTCCTGGTATTGCTTCACAAATGAACATTCAGGAAAACAAATTAGATTTAAGCTTTAATGATACATATAAAGATCAACGTGTTATTGATGCTTATGAGCGCTTAATGCTTGAAGTTTTAAATGGTAACCAGTCGTTATTTGTTAGTCGCGATGAAGTTGAAGCTGCTTGGACATGGGCTGATAGTATTATTGATGCATGGAAATCAACGAATGAAGCACCTAAGCCATATGCTGCGGGATCATGGGGACCGGTTTCTTCTATTTCTTTAATTGCGCGAGATGATCGCCAGTGGGTTGAATAATCATGTATCAATTAAATAACTTTGATAGCAGAGAACAATTAGACGAGTCATTAGCAGATAAGATTAGTAAAATACTGCAGTCGGCTATTAGCTTAACAGGCAAGGCAAGTCTTGCTGTTTCAGGTGGTTCAACCCCTAAAGGTTTTTTTAAGGCGCTTTCTAATAAGTCAATTGAGTGGAAGAAAGTAACGATAACGCTGGCTGATGAACGTTGGGTTGATATAAATTCAGATGATAGTAATACTAAATTAGTTCACGAAAATCTACTCATTAATAAAGCTGCTTCGGCAAAGTTTTTTCACCTTAAGCAGGGTGATGAATTATGTGACGAGACTTTAGCAGATCTTAATTTGGCTGCTAATCATGCATTATTACCATTAGATGTTGTTATTTTAGGTATGGGAGAAGATGGTCACACTGCATCGCTTTTTCCTTGCAGTGATGAAATTGAACAAGGCCTAGATGTTAATAATGTTAATTCATTAATGAAAGTTCAACCAAAAACAGCGCCTCATCAACGTATAACGTTTAGTTTTTCGGCATTAAAAGCCAGTAAAAATGTGTTTTTGCATGTGTGTGGTGATAATAAAAAACAAGTATTAGATAAAGCTCTGAGCACTCACGATATTTTTGAAATGCCAATTAGAGCTTTTTTACACAATGATGTGATAGATACCCAAATATATTGGGCTAAATAAGGAATATTATCTGCAAATTAATATTCATTAAAAATATTAATTTAATAATTTACCGTTAAAAATCAAGAAGTAGGCCTATGAAAATAGCAATGAAGCAAGAAATAGTAGATATTACAGAACGTATTATCACTCGAAGTGCGACAACTCGAAAAGAGTACTTAGCTAAAATAGCGGCAGCAAAATCAAATACTGTTCATCGTGCAAGTTTATCTTGTGGTAATTTAGCGCATGGTTTTGCGGCTTGTAATAAAGAAGATAAACAAGCGATTAAAGGCTTAAACCATTCAGATGTTGCCATTGTTTCCGCATACAATGATATGTTGAGTGCACATCAGCCTTATGAGACATACCCTCAAATTATCAAAGATGCAATTAAAGCGACAGGTGGTGTAGCTCAATTTGCAGGTGGTGTTCCTGCAATGTGTGACGGTGTTACACAAGGTCAGCCTGGCATGGATTTAAGCCTAATGAGCCGTGATGTTATTGCTATGGCCACAGCAGTTGGCTTATCTCATAACATGTTTGATGGCGCATTAATGTTGGGTATCTGCGATAAAATTGTACCCGGTTTACTTATTGCCAGTATGACATTTGGCCATTTGCCAACAGCTTTTATTCCTGCTGGACCTATGCCATCAGGTATTCCTAATAAAGAAAAAGCACGAGTACGTCAACAATATGCACAAGGTGAAGTTGACGAAGCTGCCTTGTTAGAGGCTGAGTCTGCGTCTTATCATGCTGCAGGTACTTGTACTTTCTTCGGTACAGCTAACTCTAATCAGTTAGTCGTTGAGGTGATGGGGTTACATTTACCGGGTGCTTCTTTTGTTGCGCCTAATACGCCATTACGTGAAGAATTAACAAAAGCCGCAGCCCGTCAAGTAACTCGTCTAACACAACAGTCAGGCAATTATATGCCTATTGGTAAAATGGTTGACGAACGCTCTATTGTTAATGCAATTGTAGCGTTATTAGCAACAGGCGGTTCTACTAATTTAACGATGCATATTATCGCATTTGCGCGTGCTGCCGGTATTATTATTAATTTCCAGGATTTTAATGATTTATCTCAAGCTGTACCGTTAATCACTCGTATTTATCCAAATGGTCACGCTGATATTAACCACTTTCAAGAAGCGGGTGGTATGGCATTATTATTCAAAGAGCTTATTAACTCGGGGTTATTGCACGAAGATGTTGAAACAATTTGTGGTCGTGGTTTAACACGTTATACCCAAAAACCAATATTGGATAATGGTCAACTTAAGTGGGTTGATGGCGTTGAAAAATCATTAGACGAAGCGGTAATTACAACCGTTGCCAAACCATTTAAAGCTGATGGCGGTTTAAAAACGTTGAAAGGTAATTTAGGTACGTCAGTATTAAAAACTTCATCTTTAAGTGATGATCATCTTGTAATAAAGGCTCCTGCGATTGTTTTTGAAGATCAACATGAGCTTCAATCGGCGTTTGATAACGGTGAGTTAGAGAAAGACTTTGTTGCGGTAGTTCGTTTCCAAGGACCCAAAGCTCGTGGCATGCCTGAATTACATAAATTAACGCCACCATTAGGAGTGTTACAAGACAAGGGCTTTAAAGTTGCTTTAGTGACTGATGGTCGTATGTCTGGTGCATCAGGTAAAGTACCTGCAGCCATTCATTTATGTCCTGAAGGTTTAGATGGAGGTCTAATTGCCAAAGTTAAAACGGGTGACATGATCAATGTAGATGGTGTGACGGGAGAATTAACGTTATTAGTTGACGAACAAGAATTAGCTGCTCGTGATAATGCTCTATTCCAAAAAAATGGACATCATCAAGGCATGGGGCGTGAACTGTTTGGGTTTATGCGTCGTAACTTAAGCTCAGCAGAAACAGGTGCATGTTCTCTGTTTGATGAGTAAGCCTCTGCTAAAGAAAAGTATTGGTCAACCAAGCTAAATTAATACATTTAAAAAACTAAAAATTACACATTAAATTGAATTATATTAAATAAAAAATAGAATAGAGGATTTATGACATCAATAAATAATTGGCAAATTATGCCAAAAGATCTTTTTGCAATGGGACCTATCGTTCCTGTACTAGTGATTGATAAAGTTGAAGATGCTTTACCCATTGCGGAAGCACTTTTGGCTGCGGGTATTAAAGTATTAGAAGTGACCTTACGTACGCCTGCTGCATTAGATGTAATTAGCACTATTGCTAAAGAGTTGCCAGAGGCCGTTGTTGGGGCAGGTACTGTTACTAACCGTCTACACTTACAGCAATCAATTGATGCAGGAGCTAAGTTTGCCTTAAGCCCAGGTTTAACGCCAGATTTATTAAAAGCAGGGAGTGAAAGTAGTATTGCTTTAATTCCTGGTGTTTCTTCTGTTTCAGATTTAATGAGCGCAGCAGATTTAGGTTATGATCACTTGAAATTTTTCCCAGCAGAAGCTTCAGGTGGTGTTAATGCTATTAAAGCTATTGGTGGTCCATTCCCTAATATTACTTTTTGCCCTACAGGCGGAATTAATTTAAAGAATGTTCGTGATTATTTAGCATTATCAAATGTTGCTTGTTGTGGTGGCTCTTGGTTGGTTCCTAGTCAAGTTGTAGCAACGAAAAATTGGTCTGAAATAACGAAACTATCTAACGAAGTACTTAACCTCGTTAAATAATTTCTTATATTGATATTTTAGTACGAAACTAAAAAGAAATAGGTTTTCTTTTAGAGAGCCTAGCGGTGCCATCAACTGTTGGTACTGCTGCTTTTACTTCATTTTTTGATGATTTCGTACTTACTGATTGAGTATTTTCATTTAAATCTTCAGCAGTTGTTATTATTTCATTAGGAACATAATCAAAAACATCATCTTCACTTAGCTCTTCATTTATAACAACTTGTATTCTTTCACCATTAAACTCAACAATATCATCATGGTAAACTTTTTTCCTTTTTTGATATTCGACTTCACCGTTGAGTAAAACATATCCCTCACTAATAACAACTTTCGCTTCACCACCCCCTGCAACAAGATCAGCAATTTTAAGTAATTTACATAACTCTATTGGTTGTTTATCTAACTGTATTTCTAAATAACTTTCTGACATATATCTTTTTAGCCCTTAAAAAGAGTTGTTTCTACTGCTTATTTTATCACTTTTTCAAACTAAGGTTTGACTATTTTATTTTATAAAAAACAGTACGTTATTAATAAATATTAATGTTGATAAGAAAAAATACTAAAAAACAACTTGTGTTGGTGGTATGACCAGTGTTCTAATCTCTGTTATTATTTATAGTGATCACCGTTAAGTAAACATAACTAAAAGGTGTTTAGTTAACGGCAATTATTAATATGATCACCGCATCATCAATTACTTCAGTGGTAGGAGAAAACTATGCTTAGTTATAAAGCACCGATAGCAGACATTAAATTTTTAATAGAAGATGTATTTGATTATTATGGACATTACCAAAAATACCCTGAATTTGTCGAAGCAACCCCTGATTTAAATGATGCAATTTTACAAGAATGTGCAAAGTTTTGTGAGAATGAACTATTACCTTTATATCAAAGTGGTGACAAGGAAGGTTGTACCTTTAACAATGGTGCTGTAACGACACCTAAGGGCTTTAAAGAAGCTTATAACAAATATGTTGAAGGTGGTTGGCAAAGCTTATCTCATCCTATTGAACATGGCGGTCAGGGCTTACCACCGTCATTAGGTATGGCTAAATCAGAAATGATGGGTACCGCTAACTGGTCTTGGGCTATGTATCCAGGATTAAGCCATGGTGCCATGAATACAGTACAATCGCATGGCAGCGAAGCACAAAAAGAGCTTTATTTAACGCGTTTAACTGAAGGTAGCTGGACAGGTACTATGTGCTTAACTGAGCCACAATGTGGTACTGATTTAGGGCAAGTTAAAACGAAAGCTGAGCCAAATGAAGATGGCACATATAATATTACCGGTACTAAAATTTTTATTTCAGCGGGTGAGCATGACCTAACAGAGAATATTATCCATATTGTGTTAGCTAGGCTTCCAAATGCGCCAGCAGGTACACGGGGGATCTCTTTATTTATTGTTCCTAAAGTTAAAACGGATGCGCAAGGTAATTTAGGCGAAAGCAATCATGTTACTTGCGGCTCTATTGAAGATAAAATGGGTATTAAAGCTTCTGCAACTGCGGTGCTAAATTTTGATAATGCTGTTGGTGAACTCATTGGACCGGAACATAAAGGTCTAGAATGTATGTTTACTTTTATGAATACCGCCCGTGTAGGTACTGCATTACAAGGTGTATGTACTGCAGAATTGGCATATCAAAATTCATTAATTTACGCAAAAGAGCGTCTATCAATGCGCTCGCTTACAGGTAAGAAATTTCCTGAGCAAGTAGCAGATCCTATTATTGTTCATCCTGATGTTCGTAAAATGTTAATGACGCAGAAGGCTATTTCTGAAGGTGGTCGTGCCATGATCTATTATACGGCTAAAATTGTTGATGAAATTGAAATGGCAAAAACTGATGCTGAAAAAGAAGCAGCAGATGAACGTTTAGGTTTTATTACACCTATCCTTAAAGCTTTCTTAACTGAACTTGGCTCAGAAAGTGCGAACCATGGTTTACAGATATTCGGCGGTCACGGCTTTATAAAAGAGTGGGGAATGGAGCAAATTGTTCGTGATGCACGTATTGCAACACTGTATGAAGGTACAACAGGTATACAGGCGTTAGATTTGCTGGGTCGTAAGATCTTACTAACGCGTGGAAAATCATTAAAAGCCTTTACTAAAGAAATACTAACGTTTTGTAAAGATAAAAGTATGATTTCAAATAGCCCGCATAAGCGTCAAATGAATAAGTTTATTTGGCCATTAAGTAAAGCAACAGCTAATTGGCAGCAGTATTCTCTTAGGTTAGCACTTAAAGCCAAGAAAGATAGAGATATCATTGGTTCAGCGTCAGTTGATTATTTAATGTTTTCTGGTTATATCGTGATGGCTTATTTTTGGGCTCAAATGGCACAAGCTGCTTACGAGAAGTTAGCAACAGATGTTGAAAATCGTGATTTTTACCGTGCAAAAATTAAAACAGCAGAGTTTTATTTTGAACGCATGTTACCAAGAACTAAGTCGTTAGCGAAAACTATGATGGCAGACCCTAAAACCTTGATGCAGCTTGACCAAGAGTTGTTATCGTTTTTGTAGGGGGATACTCAGGTAATTAAACAACCTTTATTCGCTTAAATAGATATTAACCACAATCAATAGTTATAATCATTGATTGTGGTTTTTTTTTAACCTACGGTTACTATATGTTTCTTTAATCATCGTCCGTTATAGTAAAGGTATTGATTAGATTCGCTAAGTTCTATACTATCTACTTCTAAATAGGATATAAAATGTAGATGGATCTTCATGATAAAAATTATTTCTTGGCTATTATTAATTAGCTTTTCATTCCCCAGTACTGCCAAATCACCCCTTGTCGACTCAACTTATGTTGGTGTTGATTATATATTATCTTCTATTGAACTTCGTGATGAACGTGCGAAACCTAGTGCAACTGCCTTTCGCATAGGAGCAAATAAAGAACGTATTGGCTTGGAAGCTCAGTATCTAAGAGGTAACAATACCGATAATATTTATCGTATGGAATTCGATTTAGAACAAAGTATTGCTCTTTACCTTGTACTGCAATCAAAGACTATCAGTGGTTTTGGTTTAGATGTATCACTAGGCTATGCTGTAACCGATATGACGGTGCAGGGGCCTGCAGAAACGTATAACGGCGAAGATACCTATTCTGGTTTTTCTTGGGGCATCACTTTTCATCAAAAAATATCTTATATCGAAAATACCCAACTTAGGTTTGGTTATCAATCACTCTATAAAGATGATGATATATCCATATCTGGTATTTCTCTTGGTGTAATCTACCAATTCTAGTTATTAATCATGCTATTTGAATGTATAAAAGTTCATAAAAAGCATTTGCGGTGAAAATTAAACAATGAAAGCTAATACAATGAAAAGTAACAAAATCAAAAGCAACGCTATAGCTTATTTTATTGCTATATGCCTAACGAACATCATGTTATTTGGTTGCGATACGGATAATAACGCTAGCGAACTCGGTCAAGCAGTTACGTTTGAAAAATTGCGTGAGCAAGGGCTATTTATTGAGTCACTTACGATCAACGATGATCATATTCGATTAACGAAAGGTGAAACTCATCAACTTAGCGCAATGGCTTTAACTAATAGTGGTGATGTTATCGACGTAACGGAAAGTATTGATTGGAGTTCAAGTGATAACAGCATCGCTACTGTTAATGAGCAAGGTTTAGTTACCGCTGTCGCCAATTCCTCGAATAATCAAGGTATTGTTATTATTATGGGAACAAGCATTAATGGGATTGTGGATGAAGGAGAAATTTCAGTTAGTGACGTTGCGGTAAGCGCTATTAACTTAATTCATCCTCAGCCGGAAGAGGGTACTATTGGTACCTGTGTGGCGACCAACATTACTGCAAATGTAAATTATGAAGATGGTTATATTTCAATGAATACGATCAAAGATATCAGCTTTAGTCTTGATAGCAATACTAGTGCGACTATTGATAAAAACGGTACCTTGTATACCTCATCACCTGACATTGAAACCACCATAATAACGGGGACTTTAGACGATATTACCGACTCATTAACCGTTGTTGCCGACCCACTCAATGTAGGCCATCTTGATATTTTACTTGATGATATAGTTACCGATGATATTACGCTCGCAATAGGAGAACGTATTTTAGTTAACGGTCAGGCCACGTTAACCAATACTACTTTGCCATCTTCTATTGATAATACTATTGTTTGGTCACAAGAAAGTGGTGACTATCTCGGCATTACGACAACAGGTGATAACAAAGGCACCCTAGTTGGCCTTATTGCGGGTACAACGCAACTTGTTGGCTCTTGTGGAGGCAATCAAACTACGGCAACCGTATCAGTAACAGGAACAGCTGAACTTGACTCTATAAAAATTAATAAAGGTAGTGATATTACCTTGGCATCATCAGAGTCGGTAGACTTAACCTTAACGGCTTATTATACCGACACCCCAACAAGCTTGAATGTTTCTGAGTTTGCACATTGGTCAGTTAGCGATACTAGTTTAGTCACGGTGGAATTGATTGATTTAGGTACAAACACAGCGAGTTATCAGTTAACGAATATTTCAAAAAGTACCGATGAAGTGATTGTTACGGTGACTTATGCTGGAGAAAGTAGCACTATAAATATCACTCTTGAATAAATACAGGTAATAAAAACGAATAAACCCAACCAAACACTTAGCTTTATATAAAGGTTATCTCAATATAGTAAGGTTTTGATGGTTCAGACGGTTTATAAGTTACACCAGATGCATTCAATAGGGGAACACACGTTTGTGTGTTCCCTATATTCGATCAAGAAGCGTCGATTATTTCTATGTTTTTAACGTCAATTAAATTTGACGACGAGATGTCAGCGCCTCCAAACTCTTGTTCTTTTGGCTCGGCGGTTCTATCGATGGTAAGCGCTGAAAAGTCGTATAAATTATGGTCAGATAATTGAGAAAGACTAACACTTTGCGTACTTTTAAAAACACTTTCTACGCGCCCTGGAGACTCTTGGTCCCAAGTATTGAGCATTTTTTTTATTTGTTTTCTTTGTAAGTTTTCTTGTGACCCACAGAGGTTACAAGGAATAATAGGGTAGCTCTTTACCTCGGATAGTTGCTCAATATCTTTCTCTCTGCAATATGATAGCGGTCTTATGACTACATTTCGTTTATCGTCACTTAGTAGTTTGGGTGGCATAGCCTTTAATTTTGCATTATTAAACATGTTCATCATTAAGGTTTCAACGATGTCATCCATATGATGACCTAATGCTATTTTTGTTGCACCAATCTTTTCAGCAAAACCATATAATGATCCTCTTCTGAGTCTTGAACATAAAGCGCACGTTGTTTTGCCTTCAGGTACTTTTTGTTTTACTACTGAGTAGGTGTCTTTATCAATAATGTAGTAGTCAATGCCTTTTTCTTCGAGGTAATTAGGTAGTATATGTTCAGGAAAGCCAGGCTGTTTTTGATCGAGATTGACAGCTATAACGTCAAATTTAATGGGCGCTACACGTTTTAAGTGTAAAAGGGTATCAAGCATGACAAAAGAATCTTTACCTCCACTTATGGCACAAAGAATTTTATCGCCTTCTTCAATCATGTTGTAATCAGAAACGGCTTTGCCTGTTAGGTGTCTGATTTTTTTTTCTAGCTTATTGCTAATAGCTTGTTGAGTATTCATTAAAAACTACTTACCACTTAATCACATTAGATATTTTATTTTCGATGGTAAATTCTATCATAGGTTAAAAGTTTAAAGTGCTATTAAAGTTGTTTGAAAGGGGATTATTTCGACGTTATATTAGCTTAATAAAGACTGAAAAAGGTTACATACCTCTTTCAGTCTTTGATTTCAGTATGAGAGAATACTTTTACTGTAGTGGCGACACATAACCCTCAGGTTTTAGCGCAAGTACATCACAGTTAAGTTGGTCAATGACATGCTCTGCGGTATTACCAATTAATGCTGCAGAAATACCCGTTCGGCCTATTGTGCCTAGCACAACTAGCTCAGCATCAATTTTATCTGCGACTTCTTCAATGACTCTTTCAGGTAAGCCTTCTTCAACGTGAGTGTTAGTGATATCAATTTCAAATTCAGTCGCATGTGCTGCCATCGACTTTTTATGATGTTGCAGCATAGTATTATTGTATTCACTAGAGTTAAACTCTGGTATTTCAATTGCAATGTTAACAGGTGTGCCAGGAAATGAATTTACTAAATGAACGTTTCCTTGAATCAGCTGTGCTAAATTTTTTGCTTCTTTAGTAATTTTATTATTAAGTGAATTGTGCTCTGTTTCATCACTTCCAACATTAATTGCCGCAAGTATGTTCCCATTGCTTGGCCATTCATGTTCTTTTACTAATAATACTGGACATGGACATTTACGCAATATATGCCAATCGGTAGGAGTAAAAATTACCGATTTGAATCTGTCATGTTGATGAGTCCCTTTAATGACTAGATCGTAATTATTTTGGATTACTTGTTCAATAATAGATTCAAAAGGGCGATTATGCCAAACAACTAAGTTACTAATATCAATATCAGGCTTTAAATCACTTATAATACCTTCTAGCCAAAGCTCTTTATCTTTAATAACAGATTGTCGCATAGCGCCACGATCATCGTTGGAAAGGATAGTAGTCATCTCATAAGAGAAGTCAAAGATACTTAGAAAAGCAGTTATTTCCACCTGACCGCCACTTGCTTTAATATTGGCAGCTAAGTCTATTGCTCTTTGTAATGCTTTTTGTTCATCAGTTGATGGGTCGATAACGACTAGAATTTTTTGATAGGTTTTCATGATAATTCTCCCTGTTGTTATACATTGGTTAAACTTTATTAAAGCTTAAGTAATTTATATCAAAAGTGTGAGATTAATGCTTGTTTTAAATCAAAGTATAAGGGATTTAAAACAAGCATTATAAATTATAACGCTAGAAAGCCTTTGAGGAGCTAAAGTTCGGCACAATTAACAAGTTCATTGAGGTTTATGATAGTAATAAGTTTACCATCAACCTTAATTAAGCCTGTTTTATGAAAACGATTTAATAAACGGCTGATTGTTTCAACGGTAAGTCCAATGTAATTACCAATATCGCTTCGTGTCATTGTAAGGCGAAATTCATTGGCTGATAAACCTCTGGCACGATAGCGTTTGCTTAAGCTGACTAAAAAAGTAGCAACACGCTGTTCGGCATTCTTTCTGTTCAACAACGTAAGCATTTCTTGATCGGTTCTAATTTCGTTACTCATTAAGCGTAAAACTTGTTTCTTAAGTTTTGGCATAGTATTAGATAAAGTATCTAAATTATCGTAAGGAATTTCACATATCATCGATGTTTCTAAAGCTTGAGCAAAACTTTTATGTTCTGATTCGGCAATAGCGTCAAATCCTAGTAAATCTCCAGCTAAGTGAAAGCCAGTGATTTGTTCTTCACCTTGTTCATTAACGGTAAAAGTTTTAAATGTACCAGAACGAATAGCATAAAGCGCCTGCATTTCTTGACCATCAGTGAATATTTTATCACCTTTGTGGAAAGGACGTTTACGATCAATAATTTGATCAAGCGTATTAAGTTCTTGATCATTTAAGGTAAAAGGTAGACAAAGTTCACTAATACTACAGTTTTGACAGTTAATATGCTGTGCACCAGGGGAACTATTATTTAACATAGGCTACTCATTTATTTTATAGGAATAGGGTAAATTTTCATTTATGTATTTACTCTAATTTCTAGGATAATGCTATGGTATTAGAACATCTGGTGGTATGCAACAATAAAACTATAAATACCAAAGGTTATTAGTACTAACGCCATTACCTTTTTGAACGATGGTTTAGTTAAAGTATTTTTAATGCTACTAAACCCAATAGAAAGAGTTAACAGTGCGGGAAGAGTACCTAAGCCAAAAAAGAACATAATACTCGCCCCAGTATATATGCTACCGCTTGCTAGTGCCCAAGTTAAGGTTGAGTAGACTAATCCGCAAGGTAACCAGCCCCAAATGGCGCCAAGAGTAAGTGCTTTTATTGGTGAATTTACAGGGATGGCTTTACTGGCTAAAGGTGATATGTAACGCCATAAATGCTTACCTAGGGCTTCTATTCGATTTAACCACATCAACCACTGACCTAAATATAAACCAAGTAAGATCATAAAGGTTGCCGAAATTAACCGTAGACCAGCAAGTGGCATTCCAATATTTTTTGCCGCGATAGAGCCGGTAAATCCCACAATTGCGCCGATAAAAGCATAGGAAGAAATACGACCAATATTGTATAAAATTACTAAGGCGGTTTTACTACGAGTAATTGAGGATGCTGTTGAGTGCTTAATAGGTCTCTGATTATTAACAGGTATTTGATTATTATATTTATTTGACTCAGGAAGGGCTGAAGTGAGCATGGTGGTAATCCCACCGCACATCACAATACAATGCCCTGAGCCAAGTAATCCTATTACAAATGCGGAGAATAAGTCTAGGTTCATTGAGTTAGTTACCGTTATGAGAACTGCTGACTTTGTTAGCCATGATTTGTACTGTCAGGTTTATCACTACTTTGTTTGGTTGTTTTATCATCCTCTTTATTATCAAAAAGAATACTCATACCTTCTTTTTCAAGGTCATCAAACTGTTCAGTTTTTACTGCCCAAAAGAACATATAAATACCCAGTGCTGTTAGTAATACTGCGATTGGAATTAAAAAATAAATAATGCTCATTTTTGTTTCTCTTGATCTTAAGGGCTATTATCTGAGTAAGCGTAGTGAATTACTGATCACTAAAATTGAGCTAACAGACATACCAATAACAGCCATGTAAGGTGTAATGTAACCGGCTACAGCTAATGGTAATACAATAGCATTGTAGCCAAAAGCCCATAAATAATTCTGAAAAATAATGCGTTTAGTCTTTATTGATACATCATTTAAGGTATTAATACTTGTTAGTTTACTATTAAGTAAAATAACATCAGCACCGCTTTTGGCTATATCAGTTCCGCAGCCCATTGCCATAGATACATGTGCAGCACCAAATACTGGAGAATCATTAACACCATCGCCTACCATAGCAATGTTAATATTGTTCTTTTGTTGTTCTTTGATTATTGACATTTTATCTGTGGCGCTTAAGTTACCATGACATTGAGTTACAGATAAGGTTTTACCTACTTTGTCACAGGCGCTTTGATTGTCACCAGACAGCATCATTGTTTGATGGCTGGCATTAAGCGTGTTTAATAAAATATAGGCGTCTTCTCTGATCTTATCGACCAGATAAAATGCTGCAATAAGTTTATTTTCAAAAACGAGTACACAAGAAGCGCTCATTAACGATTGATCATTTTTATGCTCTGTAGCTGTTAACAGCCAGCTAGCTTTGCCAATACGATAAGGGTGCTCATTAACAATACCAGTTACACCTAATCCAGACTGAACTTGGATTTCTTTTGTCGGAAGATTAAAGTCTCTATGTTGTTTGAAAGGCTTAGCTAAAGGATGTTCAGAATGAGATTCTAAAGCTGCCGCTATCACTAATGCTTCGGCTTTAGTGTATTGATTATCATAGATTTCAACTCTATCTATCGCAAACTCACCTGTTGTTAACGTGCCTGTTTTATCAAAAGCGAAGCAATCTATTTTAGGCATGGTTTCCATGACATGAGCTGACTTTATCATTATACCATCACGATTTAATCGAGTTGTGGCACAAGTTAAGGCAGTTGGTGTTGCCAAAGATAATGCACAGGGGCAGGTCGCAACTAATACGGATAAGGTAATCCAAAAAGCTTCTTCGGGTAAATGGTGATGCCAATAAAGTGCGGTACCAATGGCTGTAATTAAAATAATAGCGACAAAATATTGTGCTACCTTATCAGAAAAACGTGCCAATTTAGGCTTATACGCTTGAGATTTCTCACTTAAACGAATTAATTGACTTAAAAATGATTGATTACTTGGTTGTTGTACTTTGACGGTAAGGTTTCCATCACCATTAATGGTTCCTGCAAAAACCACATCATCAATTGTTTTTGATACTGGCGTTTGCTCGCCAGATAACATTGCTTCATTAATTTGGCTGGCGCCACTAATAATAATACCGTCTGCTGGAATAGCTTCACCTGGTTTAATTAACACTAGATCATCTTTAATTAATTGTTTGGCAGCAATAAGCTCTTCATTACTTATATTTTCAACATCATTCGCTGACTTTTGTAATTCACTATTCTTTGTGTGAACTGTTTCATTAATTGCAGGAGAGTTACTTCCTATTTTTTTTAATCTAGTCGCCGTCATTGGCATCAACTTTAACAAATTTGCTGAAACTTGAGCAGCATATGAGCGTGCTCTAAATTCTAAAAACTTACCGATAAGCAATAAGAAAGTAAACATAGATACGGACTCAAAATAGACTTCTCCTTGCTCAGTTATTGTTGCCCAAGCACTGGCAGTAAAGGCTAAAATAATAGCAATTGATACCGGAACGTCCATCGACAATCTTTTAATCTTTAAAGCATTTATTGCGCCAATATAAAAAGGGAAAGCTCCGTATGAAACAATAGGGATGGCTAGAATAAAACTAACCCAACGCAGGTATATTTTATGATCTTCATCCATATCAGAAAAAGCGCCAAAATATAACCCGACAGCAATCATCATAACTTGCATCATTAAAATGCCACTGATGCCTAAACGCTTGATAAATACTTTGCTGGTTTTCTTATTACGTTGTTCTATTTCATTTGCTTTAAAGGGAAGGGCTTGATAACCAATGTCTTCTATGGCATCAAGTATTTCACTTAATTGTAAAACCTTATCTTGCCACTTTAAGGTTGCACGTTGTGTCGTTGCATTGACACTTATTTCGTTAATCCCCTTAAGCTTGGTAAGTTGCATTTCAATTAACCAAGCACAAGCAGCACAATTAATCCCTTCAATCGTTAAAATAGCTTCTTTTGCACCTTGATCTTGATAAATAAATTCACTTTGCAGCATTTCTTCATTAAGTAATTTATTTTTTTTCGATTGTAAGCTTTTTAATTCTTCAGGTATTAGCTCGGCGCCTTTTTGGGCTGGCTCAGTTCTAAATTGATAATACTGGGTCAAGTTATTATCAAAAATAGTTTGCGCAACAGCTTGACAACCTATGCAACACATAGGTTGTTCTTTTTGATTAATGGTAACGTAAAGGTTTATACCGGATGGAATAACTTCATTACAATGAAAACAAGAAGTGGACATAGTTTATTGTGCTTTAGTTGGATCGGGAATGATGTCAATAACAGTACTTTGAGGTAATACAATGGTTTCTTGGATTTTCCAGTCATTATCAAATGGAGACATAGTTATTTTCCATTTCCCCGAAATATCATGATCAAAACTATGTCTAAAATAACCATTACCATCAGGTGTTAAAGCTAAAGAAAAGTCTTTGCTTTCTTGCGTTGGGTGAAAAAAACTAACATTGAGCAATGAAAATGTTTTTTCAATACCCGTTGGCTCTATTATAAGTTCATTATTAGTAAGCTGTAATGTAAAGCGTATTCCTAGCTTTTGTGCTCGTTTAACCTTTGCAACTTGTAAATTAATGGCTTTACCTGTTTTGTAATAGTCACCAACAACAAGCGTATCCGGATCAGTATTGGCAATTACATAAGTGATAGTTCCTGCAACAACAGCAGAAAATGGAAGAAAAAAAACTAACCAAGCCCAAGGCTCACGATACCAAGATGTTTTCATAATATATAACAATATTCAATAGGTTAAATTTGACGCATATTATAGCGCTTATCTACCTTTTGAGCTACTTTTCTTTAGTAAGATTTAATAATAAAAAACCCTAGTTAACAATGTGTTACCTAGGGTTTTTGTAACTTACATAGGTTGTTACAAACTATGTAATGTTTTGATTATTTCTTAAATTTTAATCTTGAGAAAGTGAGTAAACATAAGCACTTATTACATGTACTTTCTGTTCACCTAAAATATCTTTCCAAGGAGGCATAACGCCAGCACGACCATTGCGAATTGATTCTTCAATTGCGCGTTGAGAGCCACCATATAACCAAATATTATCAGATAAGTTTGGAGCACCCATAGGTAAACCAAGTGCTAAACTACCTTGTCCATCAGGACCATGACAACTTGCACAAAGAGCAAACTTCTCTTTACCTGCTTTTGCAAGATCAGGGTTAACTGAACGGCCGCTTAAGCTAATAACATAAGCTGCTACTTCTTTAACACCTGATTCACCACCAAGAACGTTAGACCATGCCGCCATTCCTGATGCTTTTCGACCATGCATGATAGTTTCTTTGATTTTCTCTGGTGTACCACCATATAACCAATCTTTATCAGCTAAGTTAGGGAAGCCTGTTGTACCGTGAGCATCAGAGCCATGACATTGAGCACAGTTCTGAATAAATAAACGTTGACCTACTTTTAATGCTTCGCTATCTGTCGACAAGTCTTCAATTGTACGTGCAGCATAAGCTTCAAAAATTGGACCATATTTTTCGTTTGCTTGCGCAACTTCACGGTCATATTGAACTAAAACACCTGAATCTTTAGCTAAATTTTCTATTGTTTTTGCCTTTGATTCAGCAATATTTAGAATACCTTGGTTTGAACTCTTCCAACCTAAAAGACCAGACCAGCCTCCTAAACCGTAAAGAGCAATATAACCAAATGCCCAAATAATTGTTAATAAGAAAAACGTACTCCACCACTTAGGTAGCGGATTGTTTAATTCTTCAATGCCATCGAAGCTGTGTCCCATTGACTCACCTTCTTTAACACCTGTAAAGTTCTTTAAACACCAACGTAGTAGAAAAACATAAGCTACTAGTGATCCCAAGGTAAGAACCCAAACCCAAATACTCCAGAAGCTAGACATTATTATTAGTCTCCTGTTTGCTATCTGTATCAAAATGGCGTGTTTTATCGTTTTTCATAGTTTGTTCTTTTAAAACGTCGTCTTCTTCAAAAATAGAGTTAGCAACTTTATCAAATGAAGACTTACGTTTTTTTGAATATGACCAAACTACAATTATAATAAATAATGCCAATATAAGGAGGGCAATTAACCCTCTAAGTGTTCCATATTCCATCATAATCAGTTTACTTCAATGCGTGGCCAAGTGATTGCAAGTAGGCAATCAAGGCACTCATTTCAGTTTTACCTTTAACCGCATCTTTAGCGCCATCAATCTCTTCCTGAGTATAAAGAGGAATAGGGTTCCCATTCTCATCTTTATGGCTACGATTACGTGTTAACCAATTAAATGTTTCAAGCTTTTTACCTGTTAACTCACCATCAAGTGTATTAACGTTTAACCAGCTATAAGCAGGCATATTTGACTCAGGTACAACTGAACGAGGATCAGTTAGATGAGCAATATGCCAATCATCACTGTAACGACCGCCAACACGAGCTAAATCAGGACCAGTACGTTTAGAACCCCATAAGAAAGGGTGTTCCCAAACTGATTCACCGGCAACGCTATAGTGACCATAACGCTCAGTTTCAGCTCTGAATGGACGGATCATTTGACTATGACAGTTACTACAACCTTCGCGTATGTAAATGTCACGGCCTTCCATTTGTAATGCTGTATATGGCTTTAAATTATCAACAGGTGTTGTTGTTTCTTTTTGAAAAAACAAAGGTGTTATTTCTACTAATCCACCAATGCTGATAGCCAACACAGTGAAAAGAAAGAACAAACCAACATTTTTTTCAACTTTTTCATGGTTATTTTTCATGTTTATTCTCCTTAAGCTGTTTCAATGGCTTTAAGACTTCCGTCTTTAGCACCAATAGTTTTAAACATGTTGTAAGCCATTAAGATGAAACCTGCTACAACGAGAACACCACCTAAGAAACGAATAAAGTAGAATGGGTATGAAGCTGTTAAGCTCTCAACAAAGCTGTAAGTTAAGGTACCGTCAGTATTTACTGCACGCCACATTAATCCTTGCATAACACCTGAAATCCACATAGCCACAATATAAAGTACTATACCTGCTGTATGCATCCAAAAATGAACGTTGATTAAGCGTATGCTGTACATGCGACCTTGATTAAATAGTAACGGAATTAAGTGATACATTGCACCAATTGAAACCATTGCAACCCAACCTAAAGCACCTGAATGTACGTGACCAACAGTCCAATCTGTGTAGTGAGATAACGCGTTTACTGACTTAATTGCCATCATTGGTCCTTCGAAGGTAGACATACCGTAGAAAGAAAGAGAAACGATTAAGAAGCGTAAAATAGGATCATGACGAAGTTTATGCCAAGCACCAGATAGTGTCATTATACCGTTAATCATACCACCCCAAGATGGAAGGAATAATACAATAGACATAACCATACCAACAGATTGAGCCCAATCAGGTAAAGCAGTGTAATGCAAATGATGTGGACCAGCCCAAATGTATAGTGAAACTAATGCCCAAAAGTGAACAATAGATAAACGGTAAGAATATACAGGACGTTCCGCTTGTTTTGGAACAAAGTAATACATTATGCCCAAGAAACCTGCGGTTAATAAGAAGCCTACGGCATTATGTCCATACCACCACTGCATCATGGCATCAATTGCTCCAGGATAGATGGAGTATGATTTCATACCTGCAATAGGAATAACCATTGAATTACCAATATGTAAAACAGCTACAGTGATAATGAAAGCGCCGAAGAACCAGTTAGCAACATAAATATGTGAAACTTTACGCTTAATTAACGTACCGAAAAATACGATAGCGTATGAAACCCAAACGATAGTAATAAGAATGTCGATTGGCCATTCTAACTCTGCGTATTCTTTCGTTGAAGTATAACCTAAAGGTAAGGATATAATCGCGGATAGAATAACCGCTTGCCAACCCCAAAAAGTGAAAGCAGCTAACTTACCACCAAACAATCGTACTTGAGAGGTTCGTTGTACCACATAATAGGAAGTTGCAAATAAGGCACTTGTACCAAAGGCAAAAATTACCGCATTAGTATGAAGTGGGCGAAGACGAGAGTAGGTTAACCAAGGTGTATCGAAGTTTAACGCAGGCCAAATTAATTGTGCCGCGATGAGTACACCTACCAGTGTACCAACGATCCCCCAGATTACGGTCATTACAGTAAATTGACGTACAACATTGAAGTTGTAGTCTACTGCTGACGTATTACTTTGAGTCATGTTTTGTATTCCGCAGTGTTATTATTAAGAGAATAGTTTTTACAACGTCGTTATCATTAAATTCAGTTATAAAAACGAACTATATTTTTACTATTTATATTTGCATGTCAAATGGCATTGATATATTCAAAAAATCGAGCTAAATGGTATATATGCAAAGCAATTTTACCTCTTGGTGGTGTTATAAATCAACTGTTGCATTCGTTTAAATTTGACTTAGATCAAGTTACAGGGCTATTAACTCCATTAAAACAAAACATTTAAACTTGTTGTCTAATTACTGACTTATTGTTTTGATAAATAAAAAATATAAAAGCCAGACAAGATTAGTCAGTAAAAAACAATCATCTCATTCGTTCATAATTTTATATATTGACTTAAGTTTATGAAAAGTTTATTTATTTTAAGTTTTTTGTTTTTTAGGTGCATATTGTCGGTTTTGTTTAAATGTGAAATAAAACGCGTATGTTAAGTTTATTCTCTTTCAATACTATTGTGTAAAAGCGCAATCTTTTATAGTTATCAGTATAACTAATATTTCTTTTGATAATATAGAAAAAAAATATTAGTTATAAAGCAAGTAATGGGCTTTATTTAAATTGATTTTTATATTTTTTGAATAAAAGCACTAATTATTGAAATGAAACCTTAGTTGTAATGTTCTTATAAATAGTTGCGGGCTTGAGGTATCATAACCTGACATTATTTTAGGTCTGATTATTTCACTCTTGGTTGTCTCAATGTTGGTAACCAGGACGATATGGTATCTTAATGTTATTACGTGTATGTTTATGTTAATTGAAGTGGCATAAGTATGTATTTTTTTAGTTTAATGGAGTCAAGTAAGTATTCGCTTTTTGCTTGAACTTAGAAAGTTATAATGAACAGAATTTTTGTTTTTTTAGCATTTATTTTTACGATATTTGCTTGTAAACCAGTAACACCAGTTTCTACCAATGATATCAAATTGCAACCTTCTTCATTTGTTTGTTTAGCTAGTCAAAGCCAGTGTCGGGTAAGTGTTGATACAGGTCATTTTGATATTCAATTTTCGCAAGTGGCTCAAGAAGGAAAAATTAAAACAGAATTGCCTTTTTATATACAGTTGCATTTTGATGCTTTAGGTGAAAAATATAAAATACAGAGCATCGCAAGTTATCTTGAAGGTAAAAGTATGTTTATGGGAAAGATACCTGTTTTTTTCAAAGAGGGCCAAAATAATGGCATGGTTGCTGAAAGTTTACTTGCTAATTGTAGTGAAGATGTGATGACGTGGCGATTATGGTTTACGGTAAAAATTCTTATTGCAGACAAGGTTCAACAACAAGATTTTTTCATTGATTTTGATAGTCAGCGCTTATAACGCTAACTAAGTTATATGAGTAAAAGGTATTTATTCACGTTTAATATGACATCTTATTAAAATAGATGAATAAATACCCTTAAAGCTTTAAGCGTATATTTAAATATTATTTGTCACATCAATAGACAGTTTTAGTTTTTGTCCAGGTTGTAAATATTTACTTCTGCTTAAACTATTCCAACGTTCAATATCACTGATACGCACATTAAACTTACTTGCGATTCGTGCAAAAGAGTCTCCGCTGCGAACTTTATAAGTGATATTGCGCATAACAGCTTGTTCTACACTTGCATTAATTCTTGTTACTTCATCACGTTTAGTGGATGCTTGTGTCTTTTGCCAAATAACAAGTTTTTGGCCTAGTTTTAATGTGTCACGTGGCGCAATGCCGTTCCATTTAGCTATATTATTGCTGTTAACTTTATAAAGGCGTCCAATATCCCAAAGGTTATCTCCAGCGACAACAGTATGAGTTTTTTTCAATCCTTGCTGTGGTTTAGCTTGTTTTGAAGCAATACGTTGATCTTGAGATAAAATATAACTATCAAGTGATTTGGCTGCAACAGGAATCAATAAATGCTTTCCAGCTCTTATTTGATTACCTTCAATGTTATTTACTTTTCGGATTAAGTCTATGTTAGTATGAAACTTTTTAGCAATTCGACCTAAATTATCACCTGACTTTATCTTATAACGTTGCCAATCTAATCGTTCACTTTTTTCCAGTTTTGCTAAGTTAACTTCAAAACTATCAACTTTATGTTTAGGTAAAACTAAGCGGTGAGGGCCTTCAGGATCTGTTGACCAGCGGTTAAAACCGGGATTTAAACGTTGTAATTCAGTTAATGATAAGCCAGCTAAACTAGCGGCTTTAGCTAAATCGAGCTGTGATCCTATATCAACTTGGCTAATTACTTCTTCATTCGATATTTTATAAAGGCTAAGGTTAAACTGTTCAGGACGCTTAATGATATCAGCGAGCGCTAATAATTTAGGGACGTAGGCTTTAGTCTCTTTAGGTAAATCTAATGACCAAAAGTCTGTATTTTTACCCATTCTTTTATTTTTTCTTACCGCACGTTGTACTCGGCCTTCACCTGAGTTGTAAGCTGCTAGGGCAAGTAGCCAATCTCCATCGAAGAATTTATGCAAATATTTCATATACGCTATAGCACCTTCAGTAGATGCAATAACATCACGGCGGCCGTCATACCACCAGTTTTGCTTCATACCAAAACGTGTTCCGGTACCTGGAATAAATTGCCACATCCCGGAAGCTCTACCATGAGAATAAGCAAAAGGGTCAAATGCACTTTCAACAATCGGTAATAAAGCAAGTTCGATAGGAACATTGTTTTTCTCTAATTCCTCTACGATATAGTACAAGAATGGCTCAGCTCGTTTACCTATTCGTGTTAAATAGCTTGGGTGTTTTACGTACCAATCACGTTGCGCTATAACACGCTCGTTTTCAGGTACATCAAAAGTAAATTGCTGCCTAATTCGATGCCAAACATTATTTTGTTGTAATGTCGTTTTGTTTGACAATGAAAAATCTACATCGTCAACAGGATGCATAACATCAATATTTTCATCAAAGAGTAGCGCTTGGTTTATTTCAGTGGCAGAAGCTATATATTCTGCTTGGTTAGTGTTGTTTTCTGTGTTGTTATTATCGTGCGACAATAATGTGCTTTGGCAGCCACTAAGAAAAATGAATGCAGGGAATAAAAAATATTTCATGAATAACCAGTGATAATTTGTAAGGGAAAGAACATTAAGTAGCACTTTACAGCGCACAAGCTTTTAGACTAACACGTTAAAATTGGTCTTTCCAGCGTCTAATTGTAGTGAAAGCACCTAAACTATTCGCTTGAGTGTTATTATCAAAAGTCATAGCACTGGATTGAATTGTCGCCTTATGACTTCGTAAAAAGGGATTAATTTGTTTTTCAACTTTAATAGTGGTTGGAATAGTGCTTTGTTTATTATTACGTAACTTATTAACTTGCTGACTATAGTTTATTAAATTTTCGTTGTTTGGCTCTACTGCTAATGCAAACTTTAGATTAGCTTGTGTATACTCATGGGCACAGTAGACTTTTGTATTTTCAGGTAAGTTTGCTAATTTGGTTAGTGACGTTAGCATTTGTCTGGGAGTGCCTTCAAAAAGTCGACCACAACCACCAGAAAATAAAGTATCACCACAAAACAGAATTGGTGTAGTTTGTTCTTGAGTAAAGTAAGCAATATGACCAGCAGTATGTCCAGGTAAATCTATAACGGTAAAACTTACTTCAAGTTCAGGTAACGTGACAATGTCATTTTCAGTTAATTTAACATCGCAGTGTGGTATGGTCTCTTTTGCTGGCCCATAAATGGTGAGAGGCCATTGTTGCTGTTGGCAATAAGCGACTAATTTCTTTATACCGCCTGTATGGTCTGCATGATGATGAGTGATTAAAATAGCATTAAGTATGAGTTGGTTTTCTTCTAAAAAAGTAATGCAAACATCAGCATCACCAGGGTCAACGAATGCAGCTTTAGTGCTATTAGTAATGCCCCAGATATAATTATCAGCGAATGCAGGCAAAGCCTTGATGATATCTGTATTATTCGATTTGATTGTGCTCATTTATAATTTCCAACTTGCTTAAGAATCAGAGTTAATTATACTGAGATTATCAGTAATACCAATTGAAATAACTTGTATTTATGAAACCTGCTCTAGCATTTCGACAACCCCATTATCCTAAATCTTGGCAAGACTTACCCAATGGCGATATAATTTTATCAGCTATTGAAAACGTTTTAGAACCATGGTGGCAAAAGTTTTTTGGTTATCATTTATTGAAAATAGGTGCTTTAAGTCATGAAATATCTTGCGAGCACAGCCCAATAAAAAACCAAGTTAGCTGTAGCCCGAATCCTTGTTCTGGTTCGCAACAAAATTACAATACAGATATTGTTTGTGAGCTTGATGATTTACCTTTACTTGAGCATAGTGTCGATGTTTGCTTACTTAGCCATGTATTAGAATTTTCTCTTGATCCTCATCATGTTATTCGCGAAGCAAATAGAGCATTAATTCCTAATGGTTATCTTGTTATTACTGGTTTTAACCCATTTTCTTTAGCTGGACTTAATCGTATTATTCCTTATAGAAGAAAAACAATGCCTTGGAATGAACATTTCTTTTCGCCTATGCGGGTAAAAGACTGGTTACAATTAATGGGTTTTGAAATTCTTAGTGATGAACGTTGTCTGTATAGTAGTTTAGCAGGAAAAATGAATGAGCATGGTTTGGCTAATTACTGGCATAGTTTTGCAAAAAATTATTTAACAAGTGTCGGTTCAGTATATGTCATTATAGCGAAAAAAAGGGTGTTACCTTTGACACCAATAAAACCGAAATGGCAAATAAGAGCTAAATTTAATCCTGTTAAAATTCCTAGCATGAATGTTAACTCCGAAAATAAGAACAATATTCCCCATAAATAAAAACTGCCTATTATTGATAAATGAACTATTTTGATAATATTGAAGCTTGGTGGTTAATCAGCTAAATAAGCTTAATATTGAATGCTCAAAATAATTCATATTCTATTACTAGACGTTACTTATAATGAAAAGACACGAGAATTGACTGAATTCCATGTCATTATAATCGACGTATTTGTTTATTAATTCTTCAAGTACATTCCAAACGTTGTCTTTAGGTAAAATTTAGAGAGAAACTTTCTAATCTATCACTAAATTTGTTGCAATGATTAATGCAAATCATTATCATTCGTGAAAAATTGGTACTTAACCCCAAAGACTATACATAATGAACTTTAAATTGAAAAAAACATGGCCTATTGCTGCTGCAGTCGCCAGTATCCTAGTAACTGTTTCTCTTCCAACTTTCGCCGGTGAAACTAATACAGTTAATTCTGAAGAAAAGAAAGTTGAAAAAATAACCATTTACGGCAGACACAATCAATTGATCTTAGAGTCAGGCACTGCAACTAAATCTAATATGAGTTTGATGCAAACACCTGCAGCTGTAGTTGTAGTCGACAAACTGTTAATTAGTGAACAAGCAGGGGCTACATTACAAGAAAGTTTACGAAATGTAAGTGGTTTATCTCAAGATGGTAATAATTATGGCGTTGGAGATAATTTAGCTATCAGGGGCTTAGGTGTAAACTACGCGTACGATGGTATGTATGGTGGCGCAGATTTAGACAATAGTTACAACCCTACACGCTCAATGACAAACATTGAAAGTATTGAAGTATTAAAAGGTCCTGCTACCGGGCTTTATGGCATGGGATCAGCGGGTGGTGTAATTAACTTAATTGAAAAAAAACCACAACAAGAAGAAGCTTATCAAATAAGAGCCGTTGTTGGTCAATGGGATAATTACGGTGTTATGTTCGATGCTACAGCGGGTATAACAGAAGATACTGCTTATCGCGTAGTAGCTAATTATGAAACTTCAGATGGGTATCGTGGTTTAAGCTCTGAACGTTCAGAGCTATACACATCATTAAGCCATGCATTTTCAAACGACAATACAATACTTTTATCTGCTGCTTATATTGATGATGCGGTACAAATAGATTCTATCGGTGATCCGGTTCGACTAATTGATTTAACTTTAGTGGATTCATTACCTGGAAATATTACTGCTGCTGACTTGGTAAATGGCGACATTGACAGTGGCGGCCTACAGCTAACTGATTCACAACGCCAAGAGCTTGCAGGTACTTTAGCTTCTACTGATGGTTGGCAACCTTTTGATTTAGGTGAAACTGGTTTGATTTCACCTATCTCTACGCCGAATGAAGGTAAAGAGTTTAGAATCAAACTTCGTCAAGATCTTAATATTACCGATGATTGGACCCTTACTCATCAATTGCAATATCGAACTTACTCTACAGATTATATTCGTCAAACATCAGCCTACAATTATATTTATCATGATCGTAATGGCACTATCAATCTTGATCCTAGAGCACCTTTAGTGCTTGATGACGTACTTTATCCTTATGCCGCACGCCGCCAAGAATATCGAAAAATAAATGCTGATGAAAAAACAATACAGTATTTTGCCGATTTATCTAATACTTGGAGTCTTGGTAACTTAAGAGGTGAACACTTATTAAGTGCTAATTACGAAAAACGTGACATGGAATATCAACAATATTCAATTTGGGATGCTGATGACACCAGAAGTGATGCTGTTCCTTATATTTTAGATATTCGTGATCCTAATTGGCCAACGGGAACTTTCGAAGATTATAGCCCGTCGTTACGTAGTAAATATGATAAATCTGCAACAGCCTGGGGTTTGAGTTTACAGGAAGTTCTTTATTTTAATGAAGCACTAACGGCGCGAATAGGCGGTGCTTATAGTTCTGTTAAGCAAACATATCAAAATCAATTTAGTGACGGTAGTCCTGAGCTTGATGCTGATGATGATGGTTTTACTTATAATTTAGGAGTGAACTATCAATTCTCTAAGTATTTCTCCGCATTTATTAACCATTCAAAAGGGAGAACTGCTTACAGTGTTTTGGGCAGTTTGACTGAAGATGATAACCGTCCAGATTCGGAGTCGATATCTTGGGATTTAGGTGTACGTTTTACCGCTTTAGATGAAGATTTATTAGGATCGATCGTCTTGTTTGATACTGCTCGGACTAACTTACGTTACGACAATCCATTGTATGAAGATGATCCAGCTGATGCTGCTTTTAATATTGATGTACCAGAATATTATTATGACGAGCAAGATAGCACGCAGGGTATTGAAGTTGATATTAACTTTGCTGTTAACGAACAATGGTCAATGAATTTTAATGCGACTTACCAAGAGCCTGTTACTGAGCCAGGTGGAAATGCACTAAGTTTGGCCGATGAACAAACAAAAGGTATTGCTGAAAAATTTGCAAGTATTTGGACCAACTATAGCCACCAGTTTGATGGTTTAGCTAGCCCGATAAAATTTAGTATAGGTATGACCTATGAAGATGAACGCTCTATTTCTTCATCTTCATTTGGTATTAACTATGCAATTATCGAAGCTTATACTGTTTGGGATAGTGCGATTAGCTATGCTGGTGAAGACTTTGATGTTCAACTAAATCTACGAAATTTAGCCAACGAAACTTATTATAGTAAGGCTATGTTCTTAGGTGGCTTACCAGGTGAAAGCCGAAATGCTAAGCTGACAGTTACGTATAGTTTTTAATACTTAATTAGTTGAATTATGAACATAAACATGATGTTTTGCTACGTACAATAGTCGCCATTTTTGGCGGTTATTTTATTTCGATTGCTTTTAGTTTCACATGTGTTCCTGTTTTAGTTTGGTTATAAATATGCTCAGTTACCTTGTTTACTTCACCGTTATTATTATTATGAGCTTTAGTCGTTAAAGCTCATGGCTACTTTGGTGAGGTATGGTGTTATCTCTTTGCCTTTTATTGATTACTTTTGGTTGATGGATGACGTATGAAACCTGACTTTAGAAAGTCAATGATTTGGCTAAATACCTATTCTGGCTTGCTTATTGTTTTTTTTTGTCTGTTAATACTTTATTTGTAGTGCTTATTTACAGTTCTGTTTCGGCAAAAAAATAATCATCTACAAAGTTATATAACTATTCACTACAGCTATTCATTACGGAGCTAAAGAGTCGCTTATCCCAAATTTACATATCATTTTTACCTAATTAATTATCATGTACAGTGGTTAGATCTAATGTTAACGCATGATAAATGCCTGATGATCTAGTATCATATTTTTATTCTTAGTACGTTTTATAAAAGATTAAAAATAATGACTAGAAATGAGTTAGAGCAATATTTAGATAAGTTATTAACGCCCGCAATAATAAAGGATTACGCGCCTAATGGGCTGCAAATACAAGGCAAAGAAGAAATAACTAAAATAGTTACGGGTGTAACAGCGTCGCAAGCATTAATTAATAAAGCTATCGATGAGAAAGCTGATGCAATACTCGTTCATCATGGATATTTTTGGAAGAATGAGTCTTATGTTATTCGAGGTATGAAGCATAAGCGTATTAAAGCGTTACTTGATAACGACATTAGTTTATTCGCCTACCATTTACCGTTAGATATTCATCCTACGTTAGGTAATAACGCACAATTAGCAAAACTGTTAAACATTGATATCACTGGACCACTTGAGTTAGGTAATAAGTTAAGTGTTGCTATACAAGGCGAGTTAACTGAAGAATATTCAAGTGATGTATTCGCTCAAAAAATTAGTGAAAAACTTAATCGAACTTGCTTACATATTGCGCCTCCATCAAATAAGCCAATTAAAACGGTTGCTTGGTGTACTGGCGGTGGACAAGATTATATTGAGTTAGCAGCAGAGCAGGGCATTGACGCCTTTATTTCTGGTGAAGCTTCAGAAAAGACTACACATATTGCTCATGAAATGGATATACATTTTTTTGCTGCAGGTCATCATGCAACTGAGCGTTATGGCGTTAAAGCTTTAGGTGAATACTTAGCAAAAGAGCAAAATATCGATGTTGTTTTTGTGGATATCGATAACCCAGTCTAGCGTGTAAGCACGAGCCGATAGACCTTGTTATTAGTTTACCATTATTGATTTTTTAGCATAAAAAAAGCCTACTTAATTATTTTAAGTAGGCTTTTTCATTTCTATATTCAGTTACTTATCTAATAATATTAATTATTACTTTGATTAGTAAATGTCATTTTATATCCAGTTGCACTATCAGCATCTTTCTCTAAAATAATAAATTGGTTTGTACTATCTTCATCAAGTGTTAACTGAGTTGATGCTAGCACTATGTTACTACTATCAAGGCTACCAATAGCATAAATAGAATATGTATTGTTAAGTAGTTGAGCTGTAGTAGGTACTGCAAAAATAGTCGTTAAACTTTGTGATGCTGTTTCAATGATTTCATCATTTAAAACAAAATATACTTTAACACTAGAGAAATCATCAATGATTTCATCTTGGTCAATTAAGTTAATTACAGTCATTTCATGACTATAAATATTCTCAGAAGTACTATTAGTAACAACAAGTGAATTTAGTGTAATGTCTAATTCATCAATATAACCATCACCATTTTCATCGATATCGCCATCACCATCTTCATCTACAGCTTCTTCTAATAAATAAAGGAAGATTGTTTTATCAGTATTTTCATTCAATGGTAATAAGTGGTTACTGATGATTTTAGTTTGATTCTCAGTTGAAACGACATTCATGCTGTAATCACCTGATTCAATAATTGTTGATGGACTAAATTCGCCATAACCAAGTGAAGCAACTTCCGGTGAATCATCAATTGCATTAATATGAAAGTCGATATTTTTTTCATAACCAGGTAGTAAATCATTTTCTACAATACCATTGTATACACGGTAGCTTGCTTCAGCACCAGAATCTGTAAATTCTTGTGTCGTTGAAGTAGATACGATATCAATAAGGAATGGCGATGAACCTACACCTGTGTTTTCTCTAATTACAATAATATACTCAGATGCATAAGGAAATGAGATATCTTCTGAAGTGAATAAAACGTCACTTTCACCTGCTGAGGTGATGTAGAAAATATAGCTATCTTGATCTAATTTTTGATTCTCAGATAATTCAGTATAGCTTGTTTTATTTAGTAATTGAGCTTCATTAAATGTTTCATCAGCTTCAGAATAATAAAAGTCTAAACCAGCAGACCAGTTATGCATGTTAAGAACTTTAATATTGAAAAGATCATCATCACTATCATCATTTAGTTCATCATCATCTCTAACAGGAATTTCATAAACTAAAACTTGTGGCGCTTTAATATCTTCTGAGATAACAATAAATTCAACACTCTCGTTGCTGATTTTTAGTTGGTCTTGATAAACAATTTCTAAATCGCTTTGATTTCCAAACTCATTTTGCCAAGCTAATTCAATATCATAAGTGTCAGGTTCATAAGAGAAACGACTACTAGTATTAGAAAATGTAATTGCAGAATATGTTTGTTCAACATAATCGTCATCATCATACTGATCTATTGTTAAATAAATTCCAGGGGCATTTGGCGATAAGTTATATAACTGCACATAGCCTGTTTTAGAGCTTGAACTACCACCACAACTCATTAAGGTGAATGAAAATAGTAGAACACACCATAGCGGTATATTTTGTTTAAATTGAAAATATAGAGAATTATTGTTTGTCATTTGTTTACCTTTTGTAAATTACCACTATCAGAACATTAAATTTAGGGCAATATGCACCCTTAGCTAGATTACTCAAATTTTAAGCAGTTAAGTTAACCTGGTTATTATTGTACTTGCAGATAGAGTGTATTGCTCGTAATAAGTTCATCATATAATAACTGATTTAGTGAAATTTACATAACTTTACATAACTTTACAATATTAACGGTATTACAAGCATGATTAAAAGCAAATAACACTACTCTTCGGTCATTTATAAATGTCAGGCTATAATTTTTAATCTAGCGGTAGTCGCTCATAAAATTGTCACTAGTCGTATGTTAAGCCCCTATTATATTTAACCCACAAACTCGAAGAGTTTGTCCTGATATAGCAAAACTATGTTCATCACCTAAAAAACTAACGGCTTCTGCAACATCAATAGGTAAACCACCTTGCCCTAAGGCATTCATTCTTCTTCCCATTTCTCGAGTAAAAAAAGGCATTTTTTTCGTCATTTGTGTTTCGATAAAACCTGGAGCTATGGCATTGATCGTAATTTTCTCACGGGCTAACTTGGTATTCATACTCTGAACATAGCCAATTATGCCCGCCTTAGAGCAAGCGTAATTAGTTTGACCACCTTGACCGGCAATACCATTCATAGAAGATAAGCAAATGATACGCCCTCCTGGATTAATAGCTTGCTCATATAATAGCGTTTTATTAATACGCATGACGGCAAGTAAGTTAATATTTAGGGTTTGTTGCCAAAAATTTTCTGGCATTTTAGCTAATGTTTTATCTCGGGTTATGCCGGCATTATGTACGATTAAATCAAAACCGCCGTGCTTTTGAGCTAAGGTGACCAGTTTATTTCCTGCCTCCTTTGCGGAGACATCTAAAATGACACTTTCACCTTGTAAGGTATTCATTACCTTGTTTAGCTGTATCTTCATTGGCTCTATATCAATGCCGATTACAAAATATCCATCATCAGATAGCTTTGTCGCTATCGCTGCGCCAATACCTTGCCCAACACCTGTGACTACCGCAGTTTTTTTAATCTTTGATGTCACCGAAGGAGGGGTTATTAAATTATTTTCAGCGTTTATTGTTAAGGTTTGACCACTAATAAAGGAAGATTTGCTCGATAAAAAAAAGTTTATAGGATTTGATAATGCTGAGTGAGTCGCATAGGCTTCATCATTAATAAAAATAACATTAGTGGTGCTGCCTTTTCTGCCAACTTCTTTCGCTAAACTTTTACTAAAGCCGATTAATGACTGGCTAAAGGTATTTTCATCTTCACTTCTATTGGTTGATTGTGGGTGAGCAATAATTAATATTTTTGCATTGTTATCTAGCTGTTTAAGTGTGCTTTTAATCGTTGTATATAATTGTTGGTAGCTACTTTCATCAAGATAATCGGTTGCATCAATAATAACCGCTTTAATAGGCCTTATGGTTAAATCAGCTATACTTTTAATTATATGCGTTGGTAGCTGGAATAAGGCCTGTTCAATATTTGGGTTAATATGCTGACTTATACTTAATAGGGCAACGTTTTCAGGCAGTGAATTTTTACTATTGAAGCGCTGCAGAGCAATAGGCTCAGGAAAGCCAAGCAACGAAAAAAACTTATTTGTTAAGCTCATGCGTTTTATTTTTAATAGGGTGATATTTTCAGTTTAACAAATTATTTTGTATAAGTGCCTAACTTTTCTTTAACTTTAGTGCTTCACTTAATTCACCTAGTTTTAGCCATTATACTTAGCGGTTAAACTTTAATGGTAAGCAAATATCTATCGTTACACCATCAGGTGAGCGATGGTTATATGCGCTAATTTTACCTTGGTGAAATTGACAGATCAATCGAGCTATATATAAACCCAAGCCAAGGTGAGGCTGTTCGGTGATTTTTTTATTAGCTGAATAATGTTCACGTAAGGAAACCATTGAATCAAACAAGCTTTCATTTAGTTGCTTAGGTAATAGAATACCATTGTTATGAACTAATAAAGTCACTTGTTCATCATGTCGTTTTAAGTCAAAGGTGATAACATTATCTTCACTAAATTCAACGGCGTTATTAACGACTTTATCTAGTAATTGTACAATATGCTCAGGTGAGCCTTTAAATGTTAACTTAGCAAGATCAGTATTCAATATAAAAGTATGCTCTTTATATACTTGTTGATATCCAGCAATACAGCCAGAAATAACGGTTTTTAAATCAAAATCAATTTTTTCTGTACTCGATAACATCTGCTCAAGCCGGGTCGCTTCGCTCATATTTGTTAAAATTAAATTTAATGTATTAATGCCTGTTTGTGCTCGTTCAATATAAGGATTACTTTCGATTGATTTATCTGCTGAGTTATCAGCTAATAATTTTTGTTTTTCTTGTATCGCCAGGTTTTCTAAAGATGTTTTTACTACCGCAATCGGTGTTCTTAATTCGTGAGATAAACGTGATGACATGCTTTCTAAGTAGTGATTATATTCGCTAAGTCGATTAACGGCAGTAGTAAAACTACGCGACAAATCACCTATTTCATCATGACTGTTAGATGGCGATATTTTGCCAATAATACGTCCCTGGGGATCAATAGCATGTTCTGCCTGGTTAGATAAGTGTCGAATACGTGATGAAATGCGTGTGGCAAAAATAATAAAGGTTAATGCCCCTAAAGTCATTATGGCTAAAATTACGGTAAATAACTTTTCTAAAGCTCTATTTCTTAATGTGCGTATACCATTTGTTGTTTCTTCTACAATTACAGCACCTTGCACTTGATTATTAATGAAAATAGGGTAAGCAGCAGATAGCACTAATGCTTGTTTGTCTGTTGTTAATCGCCATTGAGACTTAGCTTTGCCTGATAAGGCATGGACAATATGTTCGCCACTTAAGTGCCCAGCATCGTAAATTTTGTCAATGAAATCTGTTGGCGGTTTAGTCAGTATTTTATAATACAGAGGAAGTAATAAATGCTGTTTAAATCGATACCAAAGACTTTTTTCTTCTTGATCATTTAAGGGGTCGGTTTTTGTTTGCCAAACGCCACTAGCTGATTTTAACGAGCCTGCACTGGCGAGTACTCTATGATGTTGGTCAACAACCCAAATACTCGAATTAGTATAGCGCATACCTTTTACAATACGCTCAATTTCAGGCGAAGGAACTAATATGGTGCCTAAACTGTTGAGCTTGCTTGGATCAGCAGAGCCTATAGCTGAAGTAACTTCGCCACCAGGGCTATCTACATCAAAAAAAGCAAAGGCAATTTTATCGCCTAGCGTTTTTAAGGGAACACGTAATTCAATATTATAACCTTGGGGAGTTATTAACCAATGCCCTTGGATCTGAGGCGCTGGCTTTGGGATATCATCAGGATCATCTGTAATGTTAAAGGCTGATATCCAACCGGCTTGTTTATTACTGATAATAAAACGATTTAATTCATTGTTAGTGTCGCTAAATGATAGAGCTAAATGATCATTGTTGGTGATGCTGCGGTTATTTTTACCACGAAATATAACTTTATTATCAACGACCTGAAAAAATAAATATAAATATTTGTCATATTTACCAACACTTGCCTTAAAGTTTAAACTTAATGCATCTTTTGCAAATAGTTGCTGTTGTTGATTATAAAAATGAGCTCGTTGTGAAAAATTTGTCCAATCATTAGATAAGCCATCGAGTTGGATCGCTTCAGTGAACTGATAGCCATATAAATCTTTACCTTGCTCTACGCTAGGTAAAAAACTGGCTTGGTTGTTAAATAAATTTTCACGTTCATGTAATGCTGTCGCTAGTGCTCTAGCAGTACCTACCAGTGTTTGCTCTTGTCCAAAACGTAAATACTTTTCCATTTCCCATACATATTGATAGCCAAACCAAGGAATGACAAATAGAAAGCTAGAAAGTAATAATACTTTGGCTCTTAAACCAACGCGTAATTGAAAAAACTTGTTATTGGGCATATGGGTCTGTGTTAGTCATTTCACTTAACCAGCGATAGCCCATACCATAAACTGTTTCAATACAGTCAAAATGTTCATCGGTTTTAATAAACTTTTTACGAATACGTTTAATATGAGATGTTATGGTGCTGTCATCAACGTAAATTTTTGAATCAGTCATTAATTGCGTACGGTTTTTAACATGTCCTGGGTGCTTGGCTAGTGCATGTACTAACCAAAACTCAGTAATCGTTAAGTCAATGGCTTTACTTTGCCATGTAATGGTCATGCGTTGACTATCAATTGTTAACGATCCTGTTTGGGTTATATGATCATTATTAATAGGCTGTTTAAAAGCTTCTTGGCGACGAAATAGGGCAGATATCCGCGCAGTTAAGTGCGGTAAACTAATATCTTTTGTTAAATAATCATCGGCACCAATACGAAGCCCGGACACCGTATCAAAGTCGTTATCGCGAGCGGTTAAAAAAATGATAGGTAAACTCGCTGATTTGGCCCGCAATTGCTGACATAAAACAAATCCCCCTTCATATTCTTGATTCAAACCAATATCTAAAATAACTAAATTAGGTAAACGTAAATTGAAAGCTTGTGTCGCTGTTTCTCGACAGGCATAAGTTTGCACTTGATAACCTTGGCTACGCAATACATCAGCATAATTTTCACGTATGGCGGCTTCATCTTCAACAATAGCAATTCGTTTGGTCATTTATAAATACTTTAATAATTTTTGATAGAGATAAGTAGTTAACAACAATTATCTCTATGTTACAGAAAACAATGCCTTGAATGGTCAATACATTACAAACAATAGCGCTGTCTCGGACTATATCTAACTTTTACTCTTTTCGCGCCTTATTTTTGAAATTGCCATATTGTTGCCACAATTGCTCAGCAATTTGCCTTTATTACAGCATATCACTGCCTTTTTATTACGTTTTAATAGCTTACGTCAACCAACAACAAGCAAACTTTACTTAATTAAAACTGATATAAAAAAGGAAAATATGATGACCAAGATGCAATCTACTATGTTAAAAGAGCAACTAAAAGAGCAACAAACAACACACTTAAAATATAATTCCTCACGTAATTATACAAAAATATTACTTTCAACAATGCTTGTTACTGTGATTACCAGCACCTCTGTTTCAGCATTTGAAAATGATATTGATAAACAATTAACATTAACTGAAAAGCAACAATCAAAAACGAATAATGAAAACATCGGCTTTGGTACTGGAGCTTTAATTGGTGGTATTGCTGCTGGACCTGTAGGTGCTTTTATTGCAGGTTTAGGTGGCACTTTAATTGCGAAACTAATGAATGCAAACGATGAAAATGAAGCACTAACTGCAACCCTATTACAAGAAAAGCAAACTTATCAATTATCGAGTAAACAGGCCGAACAACAATATCAAGAAAAATTGCAGCACGTAGAAGAATCTTATCAATACCAGTTAGCTGCACTTGAAAATCAACAAAAACAAGAAGGTCAGTTACAAGCCGATAAACTATTAATGAGCCTACAATTTTCGACAGGTTCAAGTGATATTGCTGCCCACTACCAAGAGCAAGTAGCTGCACTAGCAAGCATATTAAATAACTCTCCAAGCATGAAAATTGATTTGTCAGGCTATACCGATTTAACGGGGGAAGAAGCACATAATCAAGCATTGTCGAAAGCTAGGGTTAATTCAGTAAAAACACTGTTAATGGCACAAGGTGTTGATGAGCAACAAATTGCCACTTTTGCTTTTGGAGAAAAGTCACCTGTTGTCGCAAATAACGAACAAAAAATGAGTTTTTATGATCGCCGAGTATTGCTCAAATTATATAAACCATCAATGTTAGAGCATAACCAGATGGCAAATAATCACTAATTATTAGAGTTAACTTAGCCATCATAGTTAGCTATATTTTGTGTAATGAATAGAAAAACTATGTTTTTACTTGATAAAGGTGTCTATTTCATAATATGTCTAGGCACTACTTTTAATTTTGATTAAACTAACAGAAATTTAAGTAAAAGTAGTTTGTCATGGAAAAGCACCAAGAATTATTAATTGCTTTAAGAAAAGTGATTAGAGCGATAGATTTACATTCCAAGCACTTGAGTAAAACCTCAGGTTTAACCAGCCCACAATTATTAATTATGTTAGAAATTGATAAAATGTCAGGGGTAAACTCTAGTCAAGTTGCCAAAAGTGTTAACTTAAGTGCGGCAACGGTAACTAATATTCTTGACCGTTTAGAAAATAAAAATCTTGTTTCAAGAGTTAGAGATACACAAGATAAACGTAAAGTTGGTTTGTATTTAACGGATCAAGGCAAAGCACTTTTACTTAATGCACCACAAGCACTTCAAGAGCATTTTATTGAAAAATTTTCGAGTTTAGCTGGTTGGGAACAGTCACAATTATTATCTTCACTTGAGCGCCTTGCTGAAATGATGGATGCTAATGAAATTGATGCTGCGCCCGTATTAGAGCTAAATGCAATGAACGCCAGTATTGCTAACAAAACTGACGTTTCATAGGACTAACGTAATAAATGTAAAAAGTGCAAATGTTTATGATATTGATCAATAATGTTATTGATCACTGAGGTTTTAGACCAACCCATAATATCATAATCTTGCCCACCTTCACTTAAGTGAACTTCTGCACGGTAATAACTTTGTTCATCATCATCGGCTTCGTTGATAAAGTCAGGTTGCGCATATTTGCGTGCAAGTACACGGTAAATAAACTCCTGCTCTTCACCATGATTAACAATTAATGTCAGGCCATCATCATTAGATATATCTACTTGTATTTGATTTGTTTGTAGCTCTTTAGCGACTAAATCAAATGCAGGTTTAACCGTTTGACTAATAAATTTATTTACATTGGTTTTATTTGGAAAATCGACAATGTTTTTTAAACGTAATTGCCAGCTATCGTTATTTTCATTATTTGTATGAGGGATGGCTGAAATTAGTTGACTATCTTGCTTAAAGGCTTCAATCCTTAATGATTTGATTAAACCGAAAATGGCTAATAATAACACCACAGAAAAAGGTAATGCGCTGGCAATGGTCATTGTTTGTAGTGCATTTAGTCCTCCAACGAGTAAAAGTATACTGGCAACTACACCAATCCCTACAGCCCAATAAATACGCTGCCAAAGAGGTGTATTGTTTTTGCCATAAGAACAAAGCATATCAACCACCATGGCACCAGAGTCGCATGAGGTAACAAAAAATATTATGATCATTAAAACACTAAAAAAAGAAAGTACTTGGCTTAGAGGGAAATTTTCAAGAAATACAAACAAAGCTACAGAAGAATCTTTACTTACCATTTCGCCTAAGGCGACAACTCCTTGATCATGAACTAAATCAATCGCACTGTTACCAAAAATAGTCATCCAAAATAAGGTAAATACTGTTGGTATCAGCATTACGCCGATAATAAATTCTCTAATGGTACGTCCACGAGAAATTCGGGCAATAAATAAGCCAACAAATGGCGCCCAAGCAAGCCACCATCCCCAATAAAAAATAGTCCAACCGCCAATCCAGTTCGTCTTTTTATAAGCAAATAAATTAAAAGTGTTGTGTACTATATCAGCCAAATAGTCGCCCATGTTTTGCAAATATGCCTGCAATAAAAACACGGTTGGGCCTAGAATAAAAACTAATAATAATAATATTACGGCCAGAATCATGTTGGTTTCGGATAGGATCTTTATACCTTTATCTAGCCCCGTTGCTACAGAGATAACAGCTAATCCAGTTATAGCGAACATAATAATTATTTGGTTTGTGAGCGATATATCAATATTAAATAAATAACTAAAACCAGAGTTAACTTGAGAAGCGCCTAAGCCGAGCGAAGTAGCAACGCCGAACACGGTACCAACAACGGCAAAAATATCCACTAAATGCCCTGGCCATTGATAAATTCTATCGCCAATTAAAGGGTATAAAGCAGAGCGTAAAGTTAGCGGTAAATTATGACGATAACTAAAATAGGCTAATACTAATGCTACAACAGCATAAATTGCCCAAGCGTGAAGTCCCCAATGGAAGAATGTCATTTTCATTGCTTCACGAACGGCTTCAATTGAACCTGTTTCAGCTGTTGGCGGCGATAAATAATGCATTAATGGTTCAGCGACACCAAAAAACATTAAACCAATGCCCATACCTGCAGCAAAAAGCATAGAAAGCCAGGTGGTTATAGAGTAATCGGGGGTAGCATGATCAGGCCCTAAACGAATATCTCCATAACGAGAGAAGCCTAAAAAGACAACAAAAAAGAAAATAAAAGCAACGGTAAGTACATAAAACCAACTTCCGTTATCGATAATGCTCGCTTGTATAAGTGTAAATAAGTTTTGTGCTTGTTTAGGAAGCAAAGCGGTATAAAGTAAAAGGGCAATGATCACTGACGAAGCCCCAACAAATACTTTCTTATTTAAGTGGCCCTGAACTGTAGTAGGCAATTTAATTCCTCTGATTTAATTTGTATTGATATTATTTTTATCTTAGTCACGCTGTAGATAATCATACATTATATATAACTTCTCCATAAAGTTTAACATTATATGCGTCTTTGAAAAAGAACGCTTATTTTGTTAAGCTAGCGCTCATAAAAATTTAATTAGTACACTAATAATATCAACTCGAAACATAATTAAAAAATAGAATCACAATACTAAAGGGATAATAATATGAAATTAACAAAGCTGCATGCGGCAGTGTTAACAGCGATAGCAGCTTCTGGCTCTCTCTATGCTGAAGAAGTAAAAACACAAGAAAAATCAAAAATTGAAGTTATTGAAGTCACATCAACTAAACGAGCAGAGTCTATTCAAGAAGTACCTGTTACTGTTACAGCCTTAACAGGTGATAGTTTAGAAAAACTAGGTGTATCAAACTTTGACCAATATGTAGAGTTTTTACCTAATGTTGTTTTTCAGGGGACAGGCCCTGGGCAAAATGAAATATATATTCGTGGCGCTGCAACGACACAAACAAATATTTCAGTTTCATCAGTGCAAGCATTACAGCCTTCAGTTGCTTTTTATTTAGATGAACAACCTGTATCAATGCAAGGTCGTAATTTAGATGTTTATGCGAGTGATGTTGAGCGTGTGGAAGTTTTACCTGGCCCTCAAGGCACGCTTTTTGGGGCTAGCTCTCAATCAGGTACAGTACGTATAATCACTAACAAACCTAGCCATGATGGTTTTTCTGCTGGTTTTGATACGAGCACTGGCTCTACGTCAGGCGGTGATATGAGTAACTCTGTTGAAGCCTACTTTAATATGTCGTTAACAGATTCATTAGCTATACGTGTTGCAACGTATAATGATCATCAAGGTGGTTGGATAGACAATATACTCAACACTCCTGGTGAAGGTGGCTATACTGGTAGTGCTGAAGTTATTAGCAGAATTTCTGGTGGTGTTTTAACAAATCCTCAAGACGTGCCTGTTATCGCTCCACAAAATGCTGCTTTAGTAGAGGATGACTTTAATACTGCGGATTACGCTGGTGCACGTTTTGGCTTATCTTACATTATTAATGATGAATGGAACCTTTTAGTTCAACATACTCAGCAGTCACTCGATACTGAAGGTGTTTTTGCTTACGATCCTAACTTGGAAGGTGAAACTTCAACGAATCGTTTTATCCCAGAAAACAATAATGATGATTTTGGTCTTACAACCTGGACCCTTGAAGGTCGTCTTCAGAATCTTGACATTGTTTATACGGGTGGTTATCTAGATAGAGATATCAATTCAACGATTGATTACACTGGTTATACTAATGGTGGTTCATTCTCTGCTTACTACGTTTGTAATTATGCAGGCATAGTTGAATCAGAACAAGAATGTCTTGACCCAACTAAATACTATAAAGAAGAAACTAGTACCTCACGAATTACGCATGAACTTAGATTTAGCACCGCTGCTGAAAACCGCTGGCGTGTTACTGCTGGTGTTTTTTATGATTCTCAAGAATTATCAACTGTGGGTCAATTCAAAATAGCGAGTACAGATAAATTCCCTGATATGGCAAGAACGCTTGCAGGCTCTGAAGGCACTAATAGTAATGGAGGACCTTTTCCTTCAGAAGTAAGTTTTGTCAATGATGTTACTCATACTATTGACCAAATTGCTGTCTTTGGTCAATTAGAATTTGATATAACTGATACGGTTACAGCAAGTTTTGGTGCCCGTTGGTATCAAATAGATGATATTTATAAAGGCGCGACTACCGGGGATGATGTTAGTGGTCGATTAAGAGCCTTTGGTGATGGTAGCGATGAAGCCTTAACTGAGTTTTTCGGCGCAGAAGAAGCTGCTGCTATACAAGCAGCTATTGCTAGCGGTCAATTAGACACTAGCTTACTTGACGATGACGGTACACTAACTGTAGATGATACCATTATAAAAGCTTCAATTGATTGGAAAATATCAGATGAAGTGATGGTATTTGCTTCATATTCAGAAGGCTTTAGACCTCCAGTGACTAACCGAGTAGGCGGCGGAGCAGCGACAAGTCAAGAAGGCGCTTTTGATGGCTTCCGTATTCCAGTGTACTCAACAACGGATAGTTTGGATAACTTTGAAATTGGTTTTAAATCAACATTATTTGATCAATCACTACGTTTTAATGCTACAGCTTATTATTCAGAGATATCTGATTTACAAACATCGCGTTATGACCCTACTAACATTAGTTTCTTAGTGTTTACCGACAATGTTGGTGAAGCAGAAATAAGAGGTATTGATGGTGACTTTACATGGGCAGCAACAGATAACTTAATTATATCCGGTGCCTTTAGCTTTATTGATAGTGAGCTAACATCTGTTAATAGTCAACTTGCCGGTATTGCTCCAGCGGTTGGCAGTCAATTACCTTATTCCGCCGAGTTCTCAGGTAATTTACAAGCACAATATTTTTATTCAATTGCTAATGATATGACAGGTTATATTAACGGCTCGATAAGTTACACTGGCGATAGACTTGCTGGTATGTCTATGGATGCTTATGTGGTAGAAGACGCTACTAATTTGATTTACGGTACGGGGTCAGGTTTAAGTATACAAAAAGAAGCCGATGTTTTCTCAGGTGTTAATTATCAAGACCGAAATGGTGAAACCTTTGCCGGTGGTCGTTACATACAAGATAGTTATGTTTTGGCTAATTTAAGCTTTGGTGTTACTAATGATGAATGGAAAGCAGAAATATTTATCGATAATGTAACGGATGAGAGTGCAGTATTGTATATTGATACTCAGCAGTTTACGCCTAAAGTGGTCTCTAATAGACCTCGTACTATTGGCTTTAGATTTTCGTATGATTTCTATTAAATAAAAAGATAAGTAGAAAATAAAGTTAAGTAAAAGTCATAAAACTGATACTTAATTAAGTGTACTAAAGCCGCTTGATATTTGTCTCAAGCGGTTTTTTATTGATAAAGTACAAAGTAATTAATTGAATTGCTATTAAGCCTTATATTTCACGGAGCTAAGTCATTGGACACCACATCGCCTCAATCATTTGAAACACAATTAAAATCAATTCAACAATTGATCCAAACAGCAAAATTCAATGATGCTATTTTAGCAAGTAAAAAACTCCAAACAAAAACGACAGAAAAAGCACAACAAGTTGAGCTATGGTATTTAATTGCTGTTGCACAGCGTTATGCAAAAAACTATGCTCAAGCATTAACAAGTATTAATACGTTACTTAAGCTTGATGATCATCACAGTCGAGCGAATCAAGAAAAAGGTTTTATCAATCTTGCTTTAGGAGAGTCTAAAAGTGCGATGAGCTCCTTTGAACATGCTGTGAAACTTAATCCTAGTTTAGTGGCAAGTTGGCAAGAATTGATTGAACTGTACCGAGATGCAGGACAACAAGACAATGTTCAAAAAACAGCAAATCAATTAGAAAAATTAAAAAAATTACCGCCAGCTTTACTTGCGGTAACTGAATTAATGCATGAAGGTAAATTATTAAAAGCAGAGCAGATTTGCCGACATTTTTTACAGAACAATAAGCGTCATATTGATGGAATGTGTTTGTTAGCTGAAATAGGGATGGAGCTTAAAGTCTATGATGATGCTGAATTTCTTCTCGCTAGTGCGCTTGAGCTAGAGCCAACTCACCTTTATGCGCGTTCTCAGTACCTCAATTTACTTATTCGCTTAGGTAAATATAAAGCGGCTGAACAGCAAGTTGAGACATTACTCAATGCTCAGCCCAATAATATTACTTTTAAAGTTGCCAAAGCTAATGTGTTAACTGGGTTGGGTAAAATAGAAGAAGCTATTGTTCTTTTTGAGCAAGCTATCTCGCAATCTATTTCACAAGGAAATAACATAGCAGGATTTCATTTACAATTAGGCCACGCACTCAAAGCTAAAGGTGAAATAAAGCAAGCGGTTTTAGCTTACCAAAAAGCCTATCAAATAAATCCAAGTTATGGAGATGCCTTTTGGAGTTTAGCGAATACAAAAACCTATCGCTTTAGCGATGATGAAATAGCCCAAATGCAAGCGCAACAAGATAAGAAAAACTTACCAATAGTAGATGAAATTCAATTGAGCTTCGCTACAGGTAAAGCTTTTGAAGATAGAGCTCAATACCAACAAGCCTTTCAATATTATCAACAAGGCAATAAACTTCAGAATGAAATAAATGGTTTTGATATCAGTAAAATAGAACAACAAGTCGAAGAACAAATAAAATACTGCACTGCAGAATTATTTGAAAAACGAGGTCATTTAGGCTTAGCTTCACCCGATCCTATTTTTATTGTCGGTTTGCCAAGGGCAGGCTCTACTTTGCTTGAACAAATACTTGCTTCGCATAGCCAAGTAGATGGCACCATGGAACTGCATAATATCTTAGGTCTAGCTTCTCGGTTAAGAGGGCGTAATTCAAACGTAGATACAAATAAAGAAAATCAATATCCTAAAAATTTACATGAGATTAACCCCGATTACTTTAAACGTTTTGGACAGCAATTTATTGATGAAACGCGTGTCTACCGTGAACAAGCGCCATTATTTATTGATAAAATGCCTAATAATTTTCTTCATATCGGCTTGATCCGATTAATACTGCCAAATGCGAAAATTATTGATGCTAGACGCTCGCCAATGGCTTGTTGTTTTAGCGGATTTAAGCAATTATTTGCTGAAGGGCAAGATTTTAGTTACAAGTTAGAAGATATTGGTCGTTACTATCAAGCTTATTTAAAGTTAATGAACCATTGGCATGAAGTATTACCTGATTTTGTTTTAACGGTTCACCATGAAGATGTTGTTGATGATTTAGATAAACAGGTGCACCGAATACTTGATTTTTGTGGCCTACCATTTGAACAGTCATGTATTGATTTTCATAAAACTAAACGTAATATTAAAACACCCAGCTCGGAACAAGTTCGACAGCCGATATATAAAAGCGCTACCGAACAATGGAAGCATTTTGAACAATATTTAGACCCTTTAAAAAAGGTGCTAAATATTGAACATAGCAAAGAGTAGCTATCCGGTTACTTTTCTAACCAAGGCGCGACCAACCATACGTACTTTGGTTGGTAGAGGCATACGTGTTAAGTTGGTTTTAACGGCGCCTTCGGTAAAAGCGGTTGCTTTAGAATAATCAATATTTATATCAAGAATAACCGTTTTGTTATTCTGGGCTAACGCTCTTGCCTTCGTTAACCCCGTTTTAATCTCATTATTATTCTCAATACGTACATATTCAGCACCCGTTGCCATCGCTAAGCCTTTAAGTTTAGTTTGTGGTAATACTGTACATGTTTTTCGGTTGTAAGGAATTTGCTGTGCTTGTGCTATTTGAGATAGCTCTCCATCGTTAAATACACCAATAACAAGCCCTAAGTTTTGGCTAACTGCAGTCGCTAATTCAGTTGCCGTCATCATAAAAGCACCGTCGCCAACAATAGCGTGCACTTCTTGTTGTGGCTTAGCCATTTTTACCGCAATAGCTGCTGGCGTGGCATAACCCATACAGTTGAAATCTGTAGGTGAAATAAAACCATAGGCTTGGTGAATAGGCATCAGCTCAGCTGTTAAAAATGTATGATTGCCATCGTCCACAACAATATGAGCATCATCACTAAGTTGTGCTCTAAGCTCGTCAAAATATAGAGCTGGATTTACCTTCTCTTTTGAGTCATGTTGATACCATGTTTCACGATAAGATTTTTTATCCGCCGCAATTTTTTTAGCTGTCTCAGAAAAATCTGTAGTTACTCCTAAAGTTTTTAGCGTGCTAAGCAGTTGTTGACAAATTTGTTTAGCATCACCTTCAATAGCAATTGCACTTTTATAATTGGCATCGAAAACATCAGGGTTGATATCGATATGAATTAAATTTTGCGGTAATTGACCACCAAAGCTGCCGGTCGCTATTTCTCCGAAACGCGTACCAATAGCTAGCACACAATCAGCATTATCAAATGCATTTTGAGCCGCAGGGACAGCGGCAGGGCCAAAACAAAACCCTGTATGTAACGGATGGTTTGCCGGAAATACACTGATTCCTTGCATAGTCGTCGCAACAGGGCTGCCAATCACTTCACTAATCTCAATTAAGGTACTACTCGCATGAGCCGCGCCCCAGCCCACAAAGATAGCAGGATTTTTCGCTTTCATTAGCATCTGAGCTGCATTTTCAATTTGCGTTAGCATACTCGCTGATAAAGCTGCTTGTTCGGGCTTAACGTAAGTTGGTAATGCATTAATTGCTGCTTTATCAAGTTGTAAGTTTACAGGGATTTCGATAAATACCGGACCAGGCTCTCCTGAGGTCGCGATATCATAAGCTTTATAGATAGTGTTGATAACTTCATCATGGTTGTTGATTTTAAACGCTGCTTTGGTAAATCCTGCAACAAGTTTAAGTTGGTCTAGTTCATGGAGTTGATAATCAAATTTGGAGTCGTTACGAATACCGCCAGTAATAACAAGCATAGGTATACCATCAAGATAAGCTTCAGCAATTCCACTTGCTGCGTGGGTAACGCCGGCAGCAGGAACGATAACTAATGTGCCAATGGAATCAGTGACTCTACTAATCGCATCAGCCATAAAACCACCATGACCTTCGTGCATGACTAGGTTGGGTGTAATTAGATCAGAATTATTTAATTCATCGTAAAGTTCAGTATTGTGAACCCCAGGAATACCAAAAGTATATTTTACGCCAATTTGCTCTAACGCGTATCGTGTTAACCATGCAGCTGTTTTTTTCATTATTTGGTTCCCTGTGTGTTTATACTCGTTAAGTTATTGATATTTTTTGCGGCTTGCTGAGCGGTTAGTATGCAACCGGCTAAAAAAGTACCTTCTAAAGATTTTTCACCATTTGAGCCGCCACCACCAAATCCAGATGCTTCGCCAATAGCATATAAACCGGTTATTGGTTGGGCATGTTGGTTGACTACTTGAGAGTTTAGATTTGTTTGAATACCCCCTAAACTTTTTCGACTGATCAGTGCTACTTTAATAGCAATGAGAGGGCCGTGTTTTTCGTCTTGAATAGGATGTGGTTTACATGTTCTTAATTTATCTGCTTTCCATTTTCTAGCATGTTCTATTCGTCTTATTTGATCATCATTCCATTGTGATGAAGGTCGAGATAAAATGGCATCGTAATCGTCTAATGTTTGTTGTAAAACTTCGTTATTAACACGTTTTTTTTGAGTTAATGCATTCATTTTATTAGTTAATTCACTAACAGTATTCGCAACGATAAAGTGGTCACACTCTTCTTGCATCTGTTTTACTAGTCGATGATTCCCTAATAAAGTTTCTTTTAGCATAGTAAATAATTTTTTATCACGGATCATTGGATTATGCTCTGCGCCTGAAACAGCAAACTCTTTACTGGCTATTTTCCAATTAAGTACTTGCCATGCATAGCCGTCTTTTTGTTCACTCATACGCCGACATAATTCATGAGTATCGAATCCTGTTACCATAGGGGCTGGACCAATTCGTTTTCCGTTGCTATCAAGCCAAAGAGCCGATTTACAAGGAATTAAACTTAAACCTTGTTGGTTAAATGTTGCTTTAGGGTGAGGGATGCCGGCAGCATAATTCCACATTTTATCTAAATGGGTAAGATTTCCGCCGATACTATTAACTTCGTCATGCATGGCGCCATCACAACTGGGGTGAGTGCCGTTTAATAGGTTTTCAGGTGCTGGTGCAAAGTGTTTAGGCCAATGTTCTTTTACTTTTGCTAAATTACCGGTAAAACCACCGCTTGCTACGATAGTGTTATCAGCAAAGTACAGGTTACTGTTAGTGTCTTGGCAGCCAATAACCGCTTCATCAGACTTAATAAGTTTGTTAACTTTGCAATTAAAATTAAAGTGAATGTTTTTATTTTTAAAGGGAGCAATCGCAAGCAGCATTTTATTAACAAGCTCTAGTGATGTTCCCCAAATTACATGGTAACGAGGTACTGAGTTACCGCCTGAGTATAAGCCTCGTTCAACCCAATTTACTGCCGGTAAAAACTTAACACCGAGATCTTTAACATAGTGGTAAATATCTTGATAACTGCTTTCCACATAAAGCTTCGCCCATTGTTTTGGGAAAATATCATCTTGGGAGAAATGAGCAAAATCATGCCAATCTTTTAATGCTATGGCTGGTGAGTCGATAATATTACTTCGTTTTTGTTCTGGCGTGCCTATCAACGCCATACCGCCAAATGCACTCCTTGCTAAGCCACCAACTTTTGTTTCATCTTGTGCATCAAGTATCAGTACTTGTTTATCGGCTTTTGCTAATTCGAGTGCTGCGGTTAGGCCAGCAATACCTGCGCCAATTATAATAGTGTCGTAAGTTGCTTTGCTGTTATTACTATTCATGCCATCTGTATTTTTGTTCTTGTCATTAGACATATTTCTTGCATCACTTTGGTTGCCATAGCATTATCATAGCTCGTCATTTTTTTAACGCTATAGTAAAAATTACCCAATGAATCGACTCGATAAAAAAATCGCTAACGTGTATCAGGCTCTTTACTTGTGACTGCTATTATTGAACAAGATAAATTGAACCGGTTTATTAGTGATCTTTATTTAGGCACCAGTAAAATTGATTTATCTGAATATCGTGATTGGGCATTATCAAAGCTACAACACTTAATTAGTTTTGACGGAGCTATTTGGAGTAACGGACATCAACAAACGGTTCGTTTTCATAATCATACCTTGATAAATGTACCTGAATCATTAGCGCAGTGTTTACTTGATAATTTGTCAATAAACCCTCTGGTAAATAGTCTGTTTGAGAATTTAGGCTCACCAATAGATATGCGTGATTTAATGGCTGATGAAGACTTTTATCGTTCTGAAATTTATCTAACTTGCTTTAAACCACACAATATAGAAAGAGTTTTATCATCAATTCACCTTGATGACCGAACAGGGTTATTTACGTTGTTAAGCTTATATCGATTTAAGCGTAACAAGCCTTTTTCTGATCAAGATAAACAAATACAAAAACAAGCGCTATATCATTTACTCACCGCAGCGAGACATGCACTTTTCTTACAACTTGCACGTACTGATGATAACCAAACGACAATAACTAACAGTAAATTACATTCTAATAGTCATAAAGCGATTTGTGATAAACAAGGTTACTTTCATCAAGTACAAAGTAGTTTTATTGATTTACTTGAAGAGAATTATGCTAACAAAACTGAATTGGAGAGCAGTTTACTGAAATTACCTTTCGCTTTAGATCTAGCTAGAAAAAGTTATGCGGTAGATGGACTGCAAGTTGAACTCCAACCCTTTAATGATTTAATCATTGTTGAAATTTGGCCACAAGGCCCTTTAGATAGTTTATCGATTAGAGAACATGAAGTTGTACAAATACTCGCGAAAGGATTAACGTTTAAAGAAGCAGCAAAAGAGTTAGGGCTTTCTCCGTCAACGGTGTCAAACCACCTTTACCGCATTTATCAAAAACTGAATATTGGCAGTAAAAGTGAGTTATTTAAGTTGTTAACATAAATATAAAAGGGTGACTGTGTTGATATGAAATGCACAACAGCATTGCTAAGTAGGTGGCCAAATTAACTACGCTACTAAACTTAGCATGGGCATGAACTAATGAGGAGAAAGTCCTCTGTAGGAAGATCACCATTTAATGAGTTTTATAAAACGCTAACTACTAGCGAATAGCAAGGACTTTTCAAATTAACAATTAACAGGGATAGTTGCTCAAATTTTTTATTTTAAGATACTTTATAAGCTAGCGTCTTTGTTAGTTTTGTTAACTTTTATTAAAAATTTCAGGCTTATTAATAGATAAATATAGAAAAGCTGATATAGAAAGAGTACCTAAACTTTTGATAATTGGAAAACCTAAATTTAATGTAACTGCGTAGTAAGCAATATCCACTATAGAAAATATTGATAAAAGAATAGCAAGAGCGTTTACGAATTTGGCTAATTTAGTTGAATCCGGCATATAAATCCCTTACACCTAACAATTTATTATTTATGCGACACGCAGTTTGTGTTGCATAATCGCTTGTTGGACTGAGGCGTTACCTGCTCGGTGTGTCAGAGTTGGTGTTGTTTATGCTATGGGGATTTGCTTTTTATAACGTTAGTTACATCAAGCCAATTTAATGGGGTTACCTATCACTTTTAAACTATCCCTGCATCACTCAGCGTTTATTATTCAGCCATTACACCTAATTTTTACGTAATAAGCAATCATCTTTTTTAAACGCACAGTGGTAAAGTTAATTTGAACATCCATCTTTATTTGAAACGTTAAACCTCTCAATTAGGATTAGAGGACCTATCAAAAAAAGGATTTTATTGATGACTACCGCTAGAAAGTAACTCATTAGTTTACTTAATTTCCTTGTGTTTCCCATTGTGCTCGCCGTGCTTGAGTTATAGCTCAAAGACTCACGTAAATCTTTTCGTTTCAAAAGATAAAATAACGAAAAAATTTAAAAAACGGATTCAGAACACGACAAACTTTTAATTTTTTTATTTAATATTAGTATATATATCAGATGACTATATGATTTATTGATAATGGTAAGGAAAGCGTAAGGACTAAATAAAATATTTGAGGATAATGATTACAATTAAAAAATTAATTAATCATTAAAAGAGAGTTTCATGCAAAATATTAAAAATTATTTGAGTAAAATTTATGCCGTAATCATACTCATGATTATTGTGCCATTTGCTAATGCCGGAATTATCACCTCATATTATTTTACTGGGCAATGCCAAGATTGCTATGCAAACGCTGATGGTTCATATGGAACCGCTGAGGCGATATTAGAGTTAGTCGATTATACTTGGGGCGATGCCATTTTACTCACTAATTTTGTTTCTTTCGAATACTTCGATACCGATTTATTCAGTGGATTTTCAGTTACTGATATTAATAGTATCGATAGTCTTTCAGGTAGTCTTATTAACAATGATTTTGAAATTACAGCAGGTAAGTTTTTCTTTGAATCGCTCAGTTTCAGTGATCCATTAGTAACCGCATGGGAAACAGGTTGTGTATTTGGTGCAATAACCGGCAGTATAAACTGCAGAGACACTGCACCTGACACTGGTGGCGGTAGTGGCGGTGGTGGCGGGGCACATGGTTCAAAAGATTTTGGTAGCTCTCCTAATTGGGTTGAGATTATTGATGATTCAATCGCTGATCCGATAATACACGAGGTACCTGAACCATCAACATTTGCCATTTTAGCATTCGGTATAATGTTATTGGTATCTCGTCATAAAATAAGCATCTAAGCACTACCGTTAGTGCTGAATATA
>Ga0193951_1000016_pt1 | contig 71044 bp, 63 predicted proteins | sample BB_2_MG_FD_140370 | JGI IMG/M metagenome (GOLD analysis project Ga0193951, IMG submission 140370) | Microbial mat bacterial communities from the Broadkill River, Lewes, Delaware, United States - BB_2_MG | ecosystem: Environmental > Aquatic > Freshwater > River > Microbial mats | place: USA...
CCAATTAGATTCTGGAGAGAACTATATGGTAGAATTATCACCAGATGCATTATTTGAAAACCCTACCGTAATCGGTTCATCTGATTCCGATCGATTTACGATGACTGTTGCTGAATTTAACAATACACTATTAGGTGCAGGAGCAGATGCTTTTGAACCGTTCACTGTATTTATGAAAGTGACTGCTGGTTCAAATATTACAAATAGTGTAAGCTTTAGTGTTTCGTCTTATTCAGAAGCTATTCCGGTAATAACGAGTCCTGATAACACCTTTGAAATCGTTTTACTAGAAACTACTCCAACTGATGAGGCCATCACTATAACATGGGAAGATCCAGACTTTGGTGAAAATAGTACTGTAAACGTTAATTACGATATTCAAATTGCACAATCAGGTACTGATTTTGCAAATGCTGTAAGTGAAGGTACAGAAGAAATGACGTATTCAAAAACACATGAAGAGTTTAATGAATCCGTCCTTAATGCTGGTCTTAATGCTGAAGAAATCGGAAGTTTAGACATAAGAGTTAAAGCGACGATAGAAATGGATGGTGGTAATATGGAACGTTACTCAGAACCTATAACAATTTCAGTCACTCCATACAACGTAGAATTAGCTCCAGTATTATATGTCGTTGGGGCTGGTGCTGTTGATGCTGGTTGGGGATGGGATTCTCCAATAGAGTTACCATTACAAGGCACTAAATACTCTGGAAACATAAATTTAATTAATGATGCCTTTAGATTCTTTACTGTTGCTGCAGATTGGGGTTCAGGTTTAAATTACCCTTATTATGAAGCTGTTGGTTATACTATAGATTCTAATTTAGTAAACGCACTAGATGGAGATAGTAACTTCCAATTTACAGGCACACCTGGAGAATATTTTATAGAAATAGATACTGAAGCTAAGACAATTACATTAGGACCACCTGTTGTAGGACCAAATTGTAATTACGATCAATTGTGGTTAGTTGGGGCTGGTGTCCCTGATGCTGGTTGGGCTTGGGACACTCCTGTAGCTATAGCATGTACTGGAAATGGAACCTACTCAGGAAATGTAACATTTACAAACGATTCATTTAGATTCTTCAACGTCAATGGAGATTGGGACACAGGTTCTAACTATCCAACTTATATTAATAATGGCTATACTATAGATAGCAACTTTAGCGACGCTATGGATGGTGATAACAATTTTTCTTTCGATGGAACTCCTGGTACTTATTTTCTAACCGTAGATGATATCAATAAAACAATTACATTAGGTCCAGAACAATTACAATGTGAGTATGAACAACTATATTTAGTTGGCGCTGGTATTGTAGGAACCGGGTGGGATTGGGCTACACCAACCGTATTACCATGTACTGGTGCAGGCATCTATTCTGGTGAAGTAGAATTCACTAACGATGCATTTAGATTCTTTACAGTAAATGGTGATTGGGGAACAGGAACCAATTATCCAACTTACGAAAACGATGGTTACACTATTGATGCTAATTTTAGTAACGCTATGGACGGAGATAGTAATTTCTCATTCGATGGCACACCAGGTACATATACTTTAACTGTTGATACCGTAAATTTAACGATAACACTAGATTAATTAATATATAATTATAAAAGAAGCTATGTTTCACGCATAGCTTTTTTTATTAAAAATTTTAACTATGAAAAAAACACTACTTATACTTTTTATTTTGTTTTCTTACGTCACTTATGCACAAGTCAGTCTTAGCGTAAGTGCTATTGAAGTAGATGAACCAGTAACTATTACTATAGATATTAATAGTACAGACAGCAATTGTAATGGACTAAATAACCCAACAAAAGTATATATGCATTCAGGTATAGGCAATAATTCTGATGCTTTTGGGTATGCTGTTGTAGGAAATTGGGGACTTGATGATGGTGTTGGTGAAATGACCAATAATGATGACGGTACCTTTAGTATCACAATTACACCTCAAACATATTATGGTATTACACAGGCTCAAGCTGACACCGCTACACAGATAGGCATGGTTTTTAGAAATGAAAACGGAACCCAAGAATTAAAAGATGATGGTTGCAACGATTTCATCTTTCCGGTAGGTAAAGTGCTTATTAATATCACACAACCTACAAGTGAAATTGTTGTTGTCAATTCTGGAGATGATTTAGCGGTAAGTGCTACAGTTATATACCAAGGTTCTACTACAGTAATGGGTAGTTTTGAAATATTTTATAACGAAGTCTCTGTAGCCACTGGCAGCTGTGGTTTTCCTTCATGTAATTCAACTCTTTCAAATATTACAGAAAGTGGTACTGTAAAATTTGTAGGTACACCTCCTGGAGCTTCTGAGACTGGAGAAGCCAGTTTCGATGTTATTGTTGTACCTACTGTAACAGAAGAAGTACTACCAGCAAATATGATTGATGGCATTAATTACCACACAGATCCTACAAAAGCGACACTAGTTTTAACGGCTCCTGGCAAAGAATTTATTCAAGTTGCAGGAAGTTGGAACAACTACTCGCCGACCAATAGTGATGTAATGAAACGTGACCCTTCTACTGGTAAATATTGGTTAGAAATCTCTAATCTAACATCAGGAGCTATAGAAACCTATCAATATTGGGTGTTTGACACCAACCCTATTGCAAATTCTCCTTCTATAGTTAAAGTTGCAGATCCTTATTCTCCTTTAGTTTTATCTCCTTTTGATGATCCTTATATTTCAGAAACCACATATCCGAACATGCCTGCATATCCTGAAGGGCAAGAACGTGAAGTTACTGTTTTACAAACAGGTCAAACATCTTACGATTGGGAAGTTCCTAATTTTACAAAACCAGCAGAAGAAGACTTAATTATTTATGAAGTCCTATTAAGAGACTTCGATACAGATCGCAATTTTCAAGATATTATTGACAAAATTGACTATTTCAAAAACCTAAATGTTAATGCCATTGAAATAATGCCAATCATGGAATATGAAGGTAACGAAAGTTGGGGTTATAACACCGCATTCCATATGGCTATCGATAAATTTTATGGTACACAAGAAAAGTTTAAAGAGCTTGTAGATGTTTGTCATCAAAACGGCATTGCCGTTATTTTAGACATCGCATTCAATCATGCATTTGGTAGAAATCCTATGGTAAGAATGTGGATGGACGATCCTGATGGTGACGGTTGGGGAGGCCCGTCTACTGACAATCCTTATTTTAACGTTTACCCAACCCACTCGTATAGTGTTGGTAACGATTTTGACCACAGTTCTGATTATACAAAAACCTATGTTAAGCAAGTAGTAAGTTATTGGATTGAAGAATATAACATAGATGGGTTTCGCTGGGATTTAACAAAAGGATTTACGCAAAATTGTGGCAATGGTACATACGGTGGTGATGAAGGTTGTACTGGAAGTTACCAGCAAGATCGTGTGGATGTTTTAAAAGAATACGCAGATCACTCATGGTCTGTAGACCCAGATCATTATGTTATTTTTGAACATTTAGGATCAGACAACGAAGAAAAAGAATGGGCTAACTACCGTCTAAATGAAGGTAAAGGTGTAATGATGTGGGGCATTATGAATTCTCCTTACAGTGAACTCACTATGGCTCAAGGAGGTGATAAAAACATTAGCCGAATGGGGCATAAAGCTCATACTAACTTTAATGGTCCTAGAGTTGTAGGGTATGCCGAAAGTCATGATGAAGAGCGCTTAATGTATAAAAATATTGCCTTCGGAAATACAACCAACAGTAGTCATAATGTACAAGACTTAAATACAGCATTATCTCGAATGTCTGCATTAGGAGCCGTATCCGTAATGGTACCTGGCCCAAAGATGATTTGGCATTTTGGAGAATTAGGAATGGATACTTCCATTTTTACTTGTAACGATGGAAGTTATAATAATGACGGTTGTAAACTAGATACTAAACCTCAACCGCAGTGGGCAAACAACTGGTTAACCGATGCGTTAAGAGGTCAGATTTACGAGGACTGGTCTAAACTTCATAAATTAAAAATCGAAGAGCCAGTATTTGAAGGTGATTATGCAATTACATCTGGCGATTTAACTCCACGTATCGATATATTTGATACTTCAATTCCTTCAACAGAATTAAGAAACGTTATAGTATATGCTAACTTTGATGTGGTAACTAGAAGTATTGATACTAATTTTCCTTCTGGTGTAACTACAACTTGGTATGACCTTATGGATGCCACAGGGAATACGACGGTTAGCAATTCTACTTCTGCAATTACGATTCCAGCAGGTCAATTTAGAATCTTAGGAAATAAAGCTTCAAATGTACTTAGTGTGAATCATGAAGAACTATTTGATTTTAGTATTTATCCAAACCCATCACATACATCTTTTAGTGTGAGTGTAAATATTTCAGATGTTGAAATCTACGATTTAACTGGCAAATTGGTAAAATCATATAAAGGTCATTTTACAAAAACAGATGCTTTTGATATCTCTTCTTTAATTTCTGGTATCTATATGGTAAAAGTTCTAAATAAGAATAACCAAATACAAACTACTAAGTTGATAAAACTCTAAAACATATATAAATATTTAAAATCTAAAAAGTGCTCAATTGAGCACTTTTTTTTATTACCTATAATCCCACTAGATTCATAGTATGGTAAGCTTCTGAACTAACATGAAGAATAGGCGAGTTTTTTAATTTTTCTCATGCGATAAAATAAAATACTAAGTGCTACGATAGCACCCAAAAAAGCAAGAGCAGCTCCTACCAATGAAGAGGAAGATACACTATAACCCAAAGCTATAGGTAGACCTGCTAAATAAGCACCTAAAGCATTACCCATATTAAAAGCACTCTGATTCATAGAAGAACCTAGCATTTCTAATCCTTTAGCACTATTAATAATTGCCATTTGAATAGGTGTTGAGATGGTAAATGCAATCATACCTACCAAAAACGTAAAACCTAGAGCTATAATGGTATTAGTAAGTAAAAAAGAGTTTAAAATTAACACTGTACTCATTGCAACAAGACTAATTGCTACGGCTCTTAACGGAGAAAATATTTCAGCTAATTTCGCTCCAATAAAATTACCAAAAAACATACCCAATCCAGCCATAATCATGGCATAGCTAATCGCATTACTAGATAAGTTTACCGTTTCTTTTAAAAGTGGTGCAATATAACTGTACCACGCAAAAAAACCACCTGTTCCTACAGTAGTCAATGCTATTAAGGCCCATAACTCTAGGTTTTTTAGTCCTTTATGCTCTGGTGTAATGGTTTTCTTTTCAGTCTTATTAAACTGTGGCATCCAATAGTAAATGCTTACTAAGGTCATTAATCCTACAACACCTACCATAATAAATGAGGCGCTCCAATGATATTGATTACCTAGATATGTTCCAATTGGTACTCCAATAACATTAGCCACGGTTAATCCCGTAAACATAATTGCAATAGCCTGTGCAGATTTACCTTGCCTAGCAAGCTTTCCTGCGACCACTGCTCCTATTCCAAAAAACGCTCCATGAGGTAAACCCGATAAAAAACGCATCAATAGCATCATTTTATAACTTGGAGAAAACGCAGATAACGTATTAAAAACGGTGAACCATAGCATTAAAATCAAAAGCATACGCTGTGGTTCTATTTTACGACTTAAGCTTGTAAGTAACGGAGCACCAAAAACAACCCCTAATGCGTAAGCCGCAATAAAATGCCCTGCTTCAGGAATTGTAATACTTAAGGCATCTGCTACATTAGGTAAAATGCCCATAATAACAAATTCAGTTAACCCAATACCAAAGCCTCCAAGAGCTAAAGCAAATAATGCCTTTTTGTTAGAAATTTCATTCTTCATTGTTTACTACTGCTTCAAAAATTAAACGTTGCAAATTTCAAAACAACTAGGTCTACAAATAAATGGTAACCTAACAAATAATTATAGTAAATTATCTTTCTTCTTTTGGCTCTCTGAAATAAAAAATAACGTTACCAAAGTATAAAACGCATAAAAGAAACTAATGACGTAATACGGATACTTAACAAGACCTCACCTAAGCACCTGATAAACGGTATATTATGAAAAACAAAAAGCCTCTCATAATTGAGAAGCTCTTTTACTAAGTACAGGCGGAGAGACTCGAACTCTCACACCTCGCGGCACTAGATCCTAAGTCTAGCGTGTCTACCAATTCCACCACGCCTGCAACTTTCCAATAATTATTGGGATGCAAATATAAACAATAGTTTGAATATACAAATATTAAATTTTCAAGAATTCTAAATCTTTAATAATTATTTTTCAAATTGAAAGAAACTTCATGAGTACACTTCTTTTTTTAACAGCAACAACCTAAAAAGTGATTGTAAATAAAACTTAAAGTTGATTCTAGTTGAAGATATTCCTCTTATAATTCTTATTTTTGATTTAAATCAAAAATACTTATGCAAAGCATTAATTCTTATATTTCAGAACATAAACAACGGTTTTTAGATGAACTTATTGAGCTCTTAAAAATCCCTTCTATTAGTGCAGACTCTGCCTATAAAAGTGAGGTCTTAAAAACAGCCGATGCTGTAAAACTAAGTTTAGAAAAAGCAGGCTGCGACCACGTAGAAATCTGTGAAACTGATGGTTACCCAATTGTTTATGGCGAAAAAATAATTGACAAAAATTTGCCTACCGTTTTGGTTTATGGCCATTACGATGTACAACCACCAGACCCTTTAGACTTATGGAATTCACCTCCTTTTGATCCCATTATTCAGAAAACAGATTTACACCCTGAAGGTGCTATTTTTGCAAGAGGTGCCTGTGATGATAAAGGTCAAATGTATATGCATGTAAAAGCCATGGAATACATGACGGCTAACAATGAATTGCCATGTAATGTGAAATTCATGATTGAAGGTGAAGAAGAAGTTGGTAGTGTTAACCTATCAACATTTGTAAAAGATAATCATGAAAAACTTAAAAATGACGTCATTCTAATTTCAGATACAGGAATGATTGCAAAAGATGTACCGTCAATTACAACTGGCTTAAGAGGTTTAAGTTATGTTGAAGTTGAAGTTACCGGACCAAACCGTGATTTACATTCTGGATTATACGGAGGAGCAGTTGCTAATCCTATTAATGTCTTAACCAAAATGATTGCATCACTTCACGATGAAAACAACCATATTACCATTCCTGGGTTTTATGATAAGGTTGAAAATCTTTCAGATGCAGAACGTGCAGAAATGGCAAAAGCACCATTTTCATTAGACGCATATAAAAAAGCATTAGATATCGATGCCGTTTATGGAGAAACTGGTTATTCTACTAATGAGCGTAATTCTATTAGACCAACTTTAGATGTAAATGGCATTTGGGGAGGCTATACAGGGGAAGGTGCAAAAACCGTTATTGCGAGTAAAGCGTATGCTAAAATTTCTATGCGTTTAGTACCTCATCAAGAATGGGAAGAAATCACCAAATTATTCAAAACGCATTTTGAAAGTATTGCACCAAAAGGTGTAAAAGTAAAAGTTACTCCACACCATGGTGGTGAAGGCTACGTGACGCCAATTGATAGTGTAGGTTATAAAGCCGCTTCAAAAGCGTATGAAGAAACCTTTGGAAAAACACCAATTCCACAACGTAGTGGAGGCAGTATTCCTATTGTATCGCTTTTTGAAAAAGAACTTAAAAGTAAAACCATTTTAATGGGCTTTGGGTTAGATAGCGATGCGATTCACTCACCAAACGAGCATTTTGGAGTATGGAATTACCTTAAAGGTATTGAAACTATTCCTCATTTTTATAAATATTTTACAGAACTATCTCAATAAATAAGCACCTAAAACGAAACTTATTACTTTACGAAAAGCCTTATGATTACTACTAATCATAAGGCTTTTTCTATTTTAAGAGATTCAACAAAAGCATCTAGACAGCACTATATTTCAGTTCAAAAACACCTCTACAGTTGTAGAATTAAAATTATTACTCTACATTTGTAGAGTTAATTCTAAACATGTAGAGCATGCAACTTTCAAAAACCGAAGAACAACTAATGCAATACCTCTGGAAGCTAGATAAAGCTTTTATGAAAGATTTGCTAGACCTCTATCCTGAACCAAAACCAGCCACGACAACTGTTGCTACTTTACTAAAACGCATGATTGGTAAAGGCTTTGTAGATTATAAAACCTATGGTAAATCTAGAGAGTACTTTCCTTTAGTAAAAAAGGAGGATTATTTCTCAAAACACGTTAATGGTCTAATTAAAACCTTTTTTAATAATAGTGCATCTCAATTTGCATCCTTCTTTACACGTAAAACAGACTTGACCAAAGAAGAATTAGAAGCCCTTAAGAAAATTATAGACACAGAAATTAAAAACAAATAATTATGGAAACGTACTTATTTAAATTTTCAGTTTGCTTAGCTGTCTTTTGGTTGGTCTATGTTCTTTTTTTAGAACGCCAAAACAGGCATCAATTTAAACGCTTCTATTTATTGGGCGCATTAACTTTAGCTATAATCATTCCAAAACTAACCATTACGGAATATGTTGAACCTATTAATACCACTTTTGAAACGGCACCCCTATTCATTAATATGGAACCTGATTTTATTGAAATCCCGACTGAAGAACCTCCCTTTTTCGATTTAGAAACGACGCTTTGGTTTATTTATGGTATTGGAGTCTTGTTATTCGCTCTACGATTTTTTATTAATCTATTTAAAATGCAACGTCGCATTTCTAAGAATGAAACCCTAAAAAATAGATCTTTCATTTATGTCTTGTTGCAGGACAATCTGATTCCACACTCCTTTTTTAGGTATATCTTTTTTAATAAAACCAAGTATGAATCTAACCACATTCCAAAAGAAGTTTTGTTACATGAAGAAACACATGCCAAGCAATTACACAGTTTAGACATTATAATCCTAGAGTTGCTTCAAATTGCATTTTGGTTTCATCCCTTGATTTACATTTTGAAACATCATGTAAAACTAAATCACGAATTTTTAGCAGACCAAGCTGTTTTACAACAAGGCTCAGATGCTAAAACATACCAAACCATTTTATTACAATTTTCATCAAACACTCAAAATCATCAATTATCGAGTGCCATCAATTATTCATCAATCAAAAAACGATTTACAGTTATGAAAACACAAACGTCCAAAACTAGAATTTGGCTGAGTACCTTATTAGTACTGCCAATTATTGCCGTACTTTTTTACAATTTTGCTGAAAGGGAATATGTTGAAAAAGAAGAATCATCAACTATTAAACATGTTGAACATATTAAAGATGAATTAAAAAAAGCGGAGAATTTGCAAATTCATTATGTAGACCAAAACGCTGTTGAAATCTATTTAAAGAAATACGACATCTATGAAGCGCTTAGAACTACTGAACCACATTACATATACAAATCCAAGAAACAACAGGAAGACTTAGATGATTTATTTTCAGATTTAGGAGGTCTATATCATAGAATGTCTAAAGAAAATAAAGCTAAAGTTAAACGACCTATTGCTGGCATTTCACCCTATGCTAAAATCACACTAAATGGTGAAACATATTTCAAAAAGCAAAGTGAGTTAACGACTGAAGAAAGAGCAACTCTACCTCCACCTCCGCCACCACCTTTACCTATTCAAAACATTAATTATAATCTGAAAGAAGAACCCATCATGGTAATTCTAATAAACAGAAACGGAGAATTAATGGTAAAGGACAATTTCGCTTCATTGGAAAGTATTGAGTCCAAACTAAAAACATCATCAAAGTCTTTTGACGAATCTAAGGCTGTTTTCGTAAGGTATGATAAAAGTACTGCTTCAAAAGAGACATTAAAAAATATTATCGCCTTAATTAAAAAGTATAACTTTAAAATTATTCAAGCCGACGTCTCTCAAACTACACCACCTCCACCACCTCCTGTAAAACAGAAAACGACTAAAGGAGGTCCCAACCCAAATGACACTGAAAGTATATATAATCCTTCCTTTTTAGAGTATATCATTGAGATGGAAAGTGAAGGCGCTTCCTTTTACTTAGATGATGAAAAAATTTCTGCTAAAGAAGCTAAAGCTATTGCCACAAATCACAGGGGCAAACACACCAATATGACAACTCAAAAAGATGCTGACGGAAACTATTTAGTTAAACTTTCAAGTGCTGAGAAAAAAAAGATCTACGCCAGAAGTATTGAACTAAAAGTTTTAAATGAAAATTCATATTTGATAGACGGCATAAAAGCTACAAAAGAGACATTTGTGGATGTATTTAATCAATTACATCAAGATCTTACATCAGAGCAACGTAAAAACTACATGAATATTCATGTGAAATCATCCAAGGAAATTTCAAATAAAGAAGTTTGGTTTATTTTTAATTCGCTTCAGGATTACGGATTTTATCGCATTGTAGCTCCAAATCAAGAAATAAATAGCGCAAAAGGTAATACACCTTTTGCCATTGAAAGTCATTTTTCAGAACAAAAAATAGCAACAGATAAAGAAATTGCAGAATACAACGCTTGGGCAAGGAAACTAAAAAAAGAAACGCTGGCTGCTCAAAAAAACGAACGTAACGGCAAGACAGCCAACTATCCTATTGTAAAACAAAGAGACTTAATTAAATATGTTGGGATATATAAACGTATGACCGAAAAGCAGAAGCAAAACTCTGTAGAATTACCAATTGCGGATGATGAACTAAAGACCACAGGTTTAAAATTTCCACCACCTCCACCGCCAGAAACTACATTAGATTTTATCGTTAGAATGGCAAAAGCAAATGCTAAATTCTTTAATCAAGGCAAATCTATTTCTTCAGATGAAGCCATTGATTTAATAAAAACGAATCCTAAACTGAATGTTAATGCTCAAAAAACGGATACAGCTCAACCTCTAATTTATATTTCTAAAAAACCTACTTTAATTGGTGTAAAAGGAAAAGCTGATGAGCAACTATCTATTAATGTCATGGTTAATGGTAAAGCCATAAAAACTTCAGAAATAGAAATGACAATGGAGACCTTAAAAGATTTAGAACTTTCTACTAAAAACGGAAATGTATCAACATTTAAACTTAAAATTCCAGGAAGACCAACCCAATATTTAAAAGGAAATTCTATTGATTTTAATTCGGTAAAGCACATTAGTGACATCAATAAAGGCGATCATCTTGTTCTATTTGACATCAAAGACGGCTCTGACATAAAAATTGAACCGTTAGTCATTAAGATTACCCATTAAATCCTTAAGAAGTATCTGTATTATTACATTTTTATAATAAAGGCCTCTTAATTGAGGCTTTTTTCGTCTAAATATGTAACAAACAGTTAGTTTTAGCGTTCTAATAGTCAATCAATCAGCCTAAAATATTAGGTCAATCAAAAAACAAACACTTATGTTAAAGCAATTCTTCATCCTTTGCTCTGGCGCTGACACCGACATTTTAAACGACTGCTCCATTGGCGAACAGAACAAATATGCAGGTATTGGAGCTACTGTTTTCTTTACCGCAGTTATGGCAACCATTGCAGCTAGTTATGCTCTTTTCACCGTATTTGATAATCTCTATACTTCAATTTTATTTGGACTCATTTGGGGTTTACTCATTTTTAATCTCGACCGCTATATTGTTTCAACGATTAAAAAACGTGACAATATTTTAGACGAAATCCTTCAAGCCACTCCACGACTTTTCTTAGCACTTATTATTGCTGTAGTGATATCGAAGCCTTTAGAACTGAAAATTTTTGAAAAAGAAATTAATCGGGTTTTATTAGAACAAAAAAATGATTTAACCTTAGCGAATCAAAATCAAATTGCTGAACAATTCAGTCCTAAAATTACCACACTTGAAAATGAAATTTCAAACTTAAAAGCTCAAGTGGATGCCAAAGAAGCGGAAGTCAATGGTTTATACGATACTTATATTTCAGAAGCGGAAGGCACAGCAGGTTCTCAACTTTTAGGCAAAGGGCCTGTATATAAGGAAAAACGCGACAAGCATGATGCTGCTTTAGCTGAACTTCAAACCTTAAAATCTGAAGCAAAAACTAAAATCGAAGCGCTTGAAACCCAAATAGCAACGCTTCAAACCGATTACGCTGCTAATGTTGAAAATACACAACCCATTATTGATAATTTTGATGGGTTAATGGCCCGTATTACTGCTTTAGGTGAATTACCTTGGCTTCCATCATTCTTTATTTTTCTTTTGTTTTTGGCGATTGAAACCTCGCCAATCATTGCAAAATTATTGGCACCAAAAGGGGAATTTGATTATAAATTACAAGACCAAGAAACCACGATTCAAACCTGGACCATGCAAAAGGTTGCTGAACGTCAACTCCTTTTAAAAACCGATAATGACATTAACAATAAAGTCTATACTGAAATTGCAGATGAAGAAGCCGTGATGAACTATAAGCGAAAACAGGCAAGAATTCTTATGCAAAATCAAGCAGATGCATTTTTAAAACAACAAAAAGGTATGCTTTAGGAAATTAGTTGTTATTTTTAGATGATAAAAAACAACCAATTCTTATGAAATATATTCTCGTCTTTGCCATAGCCATATCTTGTTTTAGCTGTATAAGTATTAAGGCTGATGTAACCTCAGAAACCACTAACACTAATGATTCTACATCACTTGCTGAAGCTGGTATACGCTTAGTAATGGAAGCTCAAGAAATTGCTTGGAACAATCATGATTTGGAAGGTTTTATGCAAGGGTATTGGAAAAGTGACTCTCTAAAATTTTACGGCAGCAGAGGGTTTACATATGGTTGGGATCAAACTTTAGCCAATTATAAAAAAGGTTATCCTACAAAAGCTGAAAGCGGAACACTTAATTTTGTAATCAATGACATATCAAAGATCGAAGGCGATAACTATTGGGTGATGGGTGAATACCATCTAAAGCGCCAAGCAGGAAATGCTGACGGAGTCTTTATGATTATTTTTAAAAAGATAGATGGCGAATGGAAAATTGTAGCTGACATGTCTTGTTAGAACAAAACTTAGTACAGAAAAACTAAGAAAAATAAAGGATTCCCTAAGTAACTATTTTTCATCGTAGATACTTAGGCTAAATTTTACTTAGATCTGTCGATTGATTTTCTTTTGGGTTAGGCTGCAACAACTGTTTGAGAAGCAACCATAGTTTGCTTTGATTCTTCAGATTTAAAATGCTGATACAACTCTTTACAACCAATACCAATTATAGATAATTGTTTTGATTTTGAAATAGATTCGTTATGCAGTTTAGCCAATGCCATAACACCAGCTCTATCAATACTATTTACGTGTTCAATATCTAAAAGAATACTATCGAGTTTATCAAAGATGTTTGAAAAATGAGCGTTAAAGGTTTTAATATTCAATTTGTTTAATGCACCCTTAATCTGAAATCGATTATTGTAATTTGTAATTTGTAATTCCATAATAAATAATGTTTAAGTGTTGATACTAATTGAGGCTATTAATCAGTAAACTTTGCGATATTATTTAGAGGGATTACCACAATATCGGATTTAACCTCATGATTTTCAGTTATTTTCGACAAAGTGTTCATTTGCCTTGTTAACTCGAATTATTAGGTTGATAATTTCGATAAACAACATTGTATTGCATTAAAAAAAATAAGCCTGAATCAATTAAGAATCAGGCTTTTAAATTACAATTATTTGATACTTTCTGTATCAAAACAACCTTATTTATGTTTTCTTTACATATTCAGTAATGATTACAATTTGCTGCCCATCCACACGACCTTCTATATAGGTTTCATTTTCATGATCTAGTCTAATGTTTCTAACTGCTGTACCTTGCTTGGCTACCATACTAGAACCTTTAACTTTTAAGTCCTTAATCAATACAACAGAATCTCCATGTTCTAAAATGACTCCGTTAACATCTCTGTGAATTAATTTATCGTCGTCATCTTCACCATCTCCAGAAGCCTTAGCTAATTCTAAAACATCTTCTTCTAAATACATCATATTTAAAAGATCTTGAGTCCAATCTGCTTCAATTCTATTTAGCATTCTCCAAGCCATAATCTTTACGGCATTGTGCTCACTCCACATACTATCGTTAAGACATCTCCAATGATTGGAGTCGATAGCACCAGAATCAGTCATCTGACTGACACAGAGATTACAAGCATATAAAGCTAAATCTTTAGTGTCTGGCACTTCGTAAACAGATAGTTTTTCAGTATTACCACATAACTCACAGCAACCATTACTTCTTTGTTGAAGTGTTTTTTCTATACTCATCTTATTATTTATTTTATGGATGAGCAAATATAGAATTATCTCTTTATTATCGTACCGAAACCCTTTAGAATTATTACATTTCTAGGACTTTACAGCAAATGCAGCTTAATCGGTTAATAAATTTGAATTTCTATTGCCTGGATTATCCTTATACCAATCTAAAGCCTGTGTTCCTCCTGATTCTGCCCACTCATTAAAATAGTTATAAGCGTCGTAAATTTTAATCCCTTCTTTTGGCACATTAAAATCATGAATAATACTAATTGCCCAAGGATACCCATTACTAGATACGTAGTTTCCATTAGGGTCGTTATTTAAACCTTCAATCTCAATACTATTATTACCCAAACTTGTAGGATTATAATAAGGTAAGTGTATTTCATTTTCACGAACCTTATTTGCAATAATAAATGGATTAAATGGTGCAACTCCTAAAGCTTCTGTAGATACTGGTTCCGTAAATTTAATAGAAATGGTTGTTTGGTTAGTTAAATTAATAGCATTATCTGTTAATATCACTACCGCTTTAGCTTGATTCGTTTCAGCACCATTAGCATCAACTTGAATATAATTTTCAGTATAACTCGTTCCTGAAACACTTTCAATTTGGTCACTAGTTAACCCTTCTATTTCTATTCCTATTCCGTTTATATAACCTGCTGAATTTGATTTCACCTTAGCAATAAAATCTATTTGTACTGCTAAATTATCGGAATTTAATACAGCGATTGCTTGATAATTTAAAGCCATATCATTAAAATCATAATCACCATTAGAAGGCCATAGGTCTTCAAAAGCAATGGTTCCTGTACCGTATTTACTTGGTGTAAACATTTCAAAAGCCTTATCTGCTTCTTCTGGGTAGGCATCATCTCTATCTAAGATTCCATCTCCATCTGTATCAGTATTATCTGTATCTTCAGAAAAAACTCTAAAGGTCGTAAGATCATTAATCGTCACCCCAAAATTTGTACCGTTGTTAGCACTCACACCATAGGCATATTGCCAACCACCAGTTACGGTATCCATTATAATTAAATCTGAACTATTTCCATTGCTAGCTAACCATAATTCTTGATTAGAATCAAACGTCATAGAGGTGGGATTAAAAGGTAAATTATCTGCACTAATACGATAGCTATCATACTCGCCAGTCTCATTAAGTTCTAAACGGTATAAACCAGAAAACGTGCATAAAAATAAGGTACCATCTTCGGCAAATGCTAAATCACCACCACTTGTATTATGTAAATCATTAATAGTCCAAATATTTAAGTTATTTCCATTTGCTGGATCAAATGTGTATAACTTATCTAAGTTAGAAAAATACAGTAAACCATCATTTTTATTGAAGTCTAATCTTGGTCCACCAATACCTAAATTAGCCACGGTTTCCCATGTATCATTCTCTATTGAGTATTTCATAAGTGGATGAGGACTGCTCTTTCCTATAGAGTATAATACTTTATTTTCTTGGTCTATAGCACAAGTCCAACTTCCCATTGGCATATCTGATATATAGGTAAGCACTCCATCTAAAGGATTGACTTGAAACAACTCGCCAGAACCATTAACACAATATAAATAATCGTTTACAATGGTACTATCCGTAGATGATCTCCCTGAAGTTGTATAATGTGTATAATTAACCTCATTGCTATAAATCGCTTCTATTGAAGATGTATAGTTTAAATCTTTTACTCTTCGTATATACACTTTATCATAAAATGTAGGAACATTAATAGATTGCTTAAGAAGACCATTCTTAGTTACTCCTGAAAAAATTAACTTGTTAAGAATGTCATTTCTATAAACATCTTCAGTTACTGTTTCATTCGATTGGTTAGTAAATGTTTCACTTCCTAAAAAATAAGGATCTTCTATATATGCATAGACATCATATTTGGCAGATTCGCTATCATTAATTACAATATCTACAGTTCTATAGGTACTATAATCAAATCCTTCAGGAACATTAATACTATTATCTGTATCCGTTGAAGATGAGCCATCTCCATTAATATCTGGTTTAGCACAAGAGCCAAAAACAACTAAAAGCGCTAGGCTTAACACGTGTAAAATATTTATTTTCATAATAACTTGTTTTTTCATTTCTGTAAAATTACCTCGTAATTAGGCGCGAGATTTAAATTTTCTATATGTCGTATAGCACAAGGGCTAGAAAGCGATTTACTATCGACGAATTGCAGAATACATTTTAACTTATCTTTTGAGACATTGCTAACACTTTATCCAAGTGTTTAGGTATTGAAAACAAACTTTGGTAGTAGGTTTGTTTAACCTTTTTCGAAGCAATTTCTTCTTGAATTAAAGTTATGATAGTTTGCTGATGGCTCTCAAATTTTTTTACAAATTCAAAACTCTCTAAACTTGAAAAATCAGCAATATAACCTACATATTTAAGATTATAATGATTATACACATACCTAGCTCCAGCCTTAATTGCTGAAGACGTTGATTTGGTTCGTTTAGTACTTACAACTGCTATATGATCGCCGTGATAAGCGATCTCATTAAGCTGCTCTAACACCAAATCGTCATTACTATTACAGACTAAACAAATCTTTATATTATGAAGTGTTTTGAGTGAAGTGATAAAATCTGACTTAAGCTGTGAATCCTTAAAATGATTAAATACAATGATGAGTCCTACGTGCATATTTGCTGAATTTTCTTTATTAAAATGCACTATTAGTGTGCTCTTTTTGCACGTTCCCAATTTACCGATTGATTATTATTTATAAACCTAAAAAAACCAAGGACCACGGATAAATTCATGATAAAGAAATAGTAAGGTACAAATAGTATTTTAACACTTGTAGCATTATTTTCTAACAACCATCCTAATAAAGCACAGACATACATTAGTAATTGTGCCCAGAAAAATAGACTATAAAAATGTAGACTACTAAAACCAACGTGTGCTGCTAAAATCGCAGATACTGGAAGTAACAGTAATAAACTAAGCGGAGTTACCGTCCAACGTAAAACACGATGCGATATGTACTGAAATGATAACACACCATATTTAAAAATATTAAGTAAAGCATGTAGTCTTATTACAGACTGTATACCACCTGCCGAAATTCTAACTTTTCGTTTTAATTCTTCTTTTACATTTGCAGAAGCCGTTTCTATAGCATAAGCTTCAGGGTTATATTGTATAGTATATCCTTGTTGAGCGACTCTCAAAGAAATTATAAAATCATCTAGCAACGTATCTTGTTCAACTGCTTGATACAACTCAGTTCTAATTGCAAATAATTCGCCTGCTGCTCCAACGGCAGAATACAACTCTGCATCCCATTTTTTTAACATGGATTCATATTTCCAATATAAACCCTCTCCGGCTCCAGCTGCAGCATCACTAGTCTTATCCACAATTCTTTTTTCACCAGATACGCAACCTACTTTGGCATCTTTAAAACAATTGACAATATGAATAATTGAATCTTTTCCGAGATCTGTATTTGCGTCACTAAAAATGACTATAGGCGTTTTTACAAAAGGCATTACGCGGTTCATAGCATTTATTTTACCTTTTCTTTCGTCTTTATGATAGAGTTCTACATTATCATATTGTTTTAAGCGTGTATCTGTACCGTCATTAGATCCGTCTGTAACCCAAACAATTTTTAATTTATCTGATGGATAATTCAACTGCATGGTGTTCTTCATCTTCTGGCTCACATAGTCCCTCTCATTGTATGCTGGAATTAAAAGGGTAACTTCTGGCCATTCATCAGAACTGAAAGTATTCTCTGTCTTTCTTTTGAAAAGTCGCTTAATTTTTACTAATGCATACAGCAAAATACCATAGCCTACATAGGTGTATACGATAATGATTAATAAAATCCAGAACAATACTTTTAAGGTTTCCATGACGTTGATTTTACCGTAAAATTAGACCGTCAATAGATGAATTTTATTAATTTTCTTTATGATGACTTTCTGTATAGACAAATCGCGGATTAGTATCGATAGACTGTTTCTTATCTTTACGCAAACGGCTTTAAATTGTTTTCTCCCACAGTTGAGTTTCAGGATTATACTGTTTTAAAACTTTTGCCGGATTACCAACGATAACAGAATATGGTGGCATACTTTTAGTTACCACACTACCAGCTGCAACAATAGAATGTTTACCAATAGTAACTCCTGGAACGATAACAACATTGGCACCAATCCAAGATTCCGCTTCTATAACGATAGGTTTTGTAGAAACACCTTGCTCGTGAATTGGACTCTCAATACCTTCATAATTATGATTTAATCCCGATAATACAACATTTTGTGCTAACCTGACATCATCTCCAATGGTTACCGGACCAATAATAGTATTACTTAATCCTATACGTGTTCTATTCCCAATTATAACATCTCCTACTCCGTTATTTACTGCGGAAAAATCTTCAATAGTTGATGCGTCCCCTAAACTAAATTTACTCCAAGGCACAACATCGAGTCTTGTACGTCTTCTTATACAAGATTTTTTTCCTCTATGATGAACAAAAGGGTTTACAAACCATTTTATCCATAAACGTGGCCTTGCTTGATTGGGAATAAGAATAGACCAATGTGCAAGTCGTTTTAAGGTCGGATTTGATTTTATTGCGGTTACAAAAGACATAACTAATTATTTTTTTAATGAGGATTGCATGGCATTATAAATAGCGTTAACACTATTACTCCAAGTATGCGTGTTTGCAAAATCGATTTGCTGTTTTGCTTTAATATCTGAATGTTCAGATAGTGCTTTTTCTATTAATTGCACATAATCTTCCTTTGTTTTACCTAAATAAGTATAATCTTTAAACATTTGCATTGCCTTAGTGGTTGTGGCAACTACTGGTTTACCCATGGCTAAATATTCATCTATCTTTCTAGGGTAATTGCCTATAGTAATTTCATTAACAACCTGAGGATTTATAGCAATATCAAAACCTTTTATATATGACGCCAATTGGTCTGCCGGCTTGTTCCCGAAAAAATGAACATTAGATAACTGATGTAAACTAGAAGCTTTAAAATTGTCATCTTCAGGCCCTACTAAAACGATATTCCAATCTGGTCGTTGTTGTGCTATAAACGTAATTAATTCAATATCTAAACGCAAGGTTGTTAGCGACCCAACATAGCCAATAATCGGTCCCTTATTAATAGCTGCAAATTCCTGTGGAATTTCAATAGTCCCTTCTTGATCGTTAAACATAGTAACATCGCAACCCTGACCTACCATAAAACTATGGGCATTGTATTTTGAAGTATAATCTACATAGTATTCAGAATTATTTACCACAACATCGGCCTGAGCAATGACCTTAGGTTCTAGGCGTTCTCCGTGTTTTTTCCAATATGGAACTTTTATTAAATTATCTCTAACATAATATGTGTATACATCAGGATTTAAATATTTTTTTAAATGAAGCCCTAAGAACATGGAACTATCATTAAACAACAAAACATTGTTAAAGCCTAAACGCGTTGCAGCAGCTTTTATATCTTGCGCAAACAGTTTTGTATTACGTTTATTGAAAAAATCATAGACAGATGCGTTATTAATCCAATTAATTGATTCTATTAATGTTTTTGGATACAGATTCCATAAGTTGTGCTCTATTTTTTGTAAATCAGGCGCTTCACCTTTCGCAATTTTTAATCGTTTTTGAATATGTTCTTCCTGTTTTTGCTTGTATTTGGTAATTCTGTCTAATGGTGGATTAACGTACAATACACGATTATGTTTAGCAAACTCTGCAGCAATGTTCTTACAATTACTGCCAATTTTAATATCCCAAGGTTGAATACCAATGACTATTATGTCTCTATCTTGTATCATAACGAATGACTATTTTTTTTTATCGAATTGCTTATAAATTTCTAAAACTTTTTTTGCCGCATTTTCCCAAGTAAATAATTGATACTGCTTAAGTCCTTTTTTAATAAGCTCTTGTTTTAAGGTTGTGACAACACGTATTTTTAGAATAGCTTCAAAAATTTCTGTTCCACTTTTAGGATTCACTAAGTAGGCTGCATCGCCTGCCACTTCTGGCATAGACGACGTATTTGACGTAATTACCGGAACACCACATGCCATAGCTTCGATAATAGGAATTCCAAAACCTTCGCGCAACGAAGGAAACAAAAACACCTCAGCTAAATGAAATATAATAGGCAAATCTTCATCTAACACATATCCCGTAAGAACTATTTTATCTTTAAGTGCTTTACCTAAACCGATTTGTTTTAATATGGTGTTTAAAGTAGCTTCATTGAGTCCGACTAAAACAAGCTTAAGATCATCTGTAGTAGTGCCTATATACTTATAAAATGCTTTTAGTACTCGTGCTGTATTCTTTCTAGGATCGGTATTAGCAAGATGTAATAAGAAATTTTCAGGTAATTGATAGGTTTGTTTTACCCGTTCAATTTCGAACCGGTTAAAATTGGACACAAAATTTGTATTTACACCGTTATGAACCGTATTTATTTTTGATGTTTGAAGCTGATACCTATTGCTAATGTTTTCTTTTTCAAAATTAGAAACTGTGATTAACACGTCGCTTTGCTTCACAACTTTATTAACGATTAATCTTCTGTAAAGATTTCCGATTTTTTGATACCAAGAAGCGCTACTCACCAATTGCGACAAGACACTTGTTTCTTTGAAAATAATATCGTGAAGCGTTGTAACTAATGGAACATCGATATATAAAGGTGCAGTGTTACTAGTACAATGAAGCACATCGCATTGATGAGCTTTTACCATTTTTGGAAGCTTAAACTGTTCCCAAATAGGATATGATGCGGCCTCTACTTCGACAATTTTAAAATTCCTGGTTTCTGAAATTACCGTGTTATCAGTATCAGGTTTCACAAAAATAACGTAATCGTTTTCTTTGTCTAAGACTTGTAAATTCTTAATCAACTCTAACGCCACTCTATCCATTCCGTGCTTATGCGGACGATATAATCGCTGGGCTTCAATACCAATTTTCATCCCCTAGTTTTTTGTGACACCATGTGATGTATGAATAAATTTTGAATTTGCCCCTTTTAAATTAAAAAGTAAACGGAACATCCTGAAGAACGCAGAAGGCATTGAAGCCATAGCTTTTAAGGTGTTTGCATTATAAAATGACTTAGGCAAGGCTAGAACAAACGTAGCGATCAGTAATGTATAAGTTATTATCCAGTAATAGCTAGATATGAAGGTATTTACTTCAAATCCGAAATCAATTATTATATAAATAAGTGTAATAATTGTGGTTACACCTAATAATAGAATTCTAGGTGGCACCATCATCTGAAACACTTTATCAAAGAAATTCATATTTCCATTGAAAAGTGCTTTAAACCCAAGTTTATAATTGCGTTTAAAATATATAAATTGTGTAGCTAACCAACGTCTTCTTTGATTAGAAAAGTCTGACGATCGCTGAATTTTTTCGTCTAAAACTACGGTATCCTGAAGGTATTCGATTGTAATGTTATTTTTTGCTAATTCAAATTCCAGTTCTTTATCAAAACCACCAACAGCTGTTACAGTTTTCATAATTGATTTAAACAAACGGTACTCAAAACCCATACCCGAGCCAATTAAACCCGAAGACAGACCTAAAGCACTATGACCTTTTCTAAAAATATGGTTGTTAATTTCCTCGCTTGCAGCATCTAAAATAGCAAAAGATGTATTTAAATTTTTTGCCTTTCTATGAGCCTGAACCACTTGAAAACCATGATTAAAAGCATTGTTCATTTTATTTAAAAACTCGGCTTCCATTATATTATCTGCATCGAGAATAATGGCATAATCATAATTTTCAGATAAGCTATTAATCGCTGCATTTAACGCTTTAGCCTTTGTACTATTTTCAAAATCTACCTCTACTAATTTTATAGGAAGTTTTCTAAGATCAGTAAGTGTTTCTGCTTGCAACGAGTCTGCAATCACTATCACATCAAAATTAGCTGATGGATAATGCTGTTTTAATGCTGTTTTTGCAACACTGATAATCACAGCATCTTCCTTGTAGGCTGGAATAAAAACAGCCATGCTATTTATATTTTGATGAGTCAAAACCTTTCGTCTTTTGTAGCCATGACCAGCTAAAGCAAAAAGTAAGACGTATAAACTAGATACAGCAAAGTAAATGAGTATAATAACTTCAAAACTATTGGTAATATATCTTAATATTTGATTCACGGTTTCCATGGATACAAGGTTTAAAAAATTGAATAATTAATGAGATTTAAACTTTAGCTCTTTACGTTTTAACTTACCGAGCTTTGTTCTGAGTTGAAGTGCGGTTTCTCTTAAAAATGGTAAATACTTTCCACTTTTAATGTTATAAGTTAGAGATTCTGAGTCATAAATCATTTTAAAGTTTTCTGTACAGAATACAGGTTTTTTAGTCAGCTTATTGATCTCTATGGCTTGTTTTAAATCGCTTTCAATAAATAAGTTGTAAGTACTATTTTTATACTCTTTAGCTTTATGGCTACCATGACAATTAGCCTTTTGTCTCGCTTTCATATCGGGCAAATCTAACATCACCAATTTGTCGTATTTAATGCCGTGATTTTTTAACCAGATTTCAGTTTCTTCACGATATTTTTCTAACCTAGAAGTCACCAAAGTACCTATTTTACTTCCCGGAATATATAATGGTGCTGCATTAAGTAAAAACGATTTATAATTAGGACCGTCATCGTTCTGCTCTTTGGTAGGATCAACACAAAGAACTCCGTCAATATCAAAACACGCCTTATCTAACGTAGAATGATTAAAGATATTCCATTGAAAATAGCGAGGTGTTGCTACATTTTCTAATGCGAAATCTACAGTTTTAGCTTTTTCTGGAGTTGCATATACTACGCAGTAACTAAAATTAAATTTTTCATTTAAATGTGCTAAGCTCTCCTTGCATTCTGCTAATGCCGAACCAGAAGCAATACTATCATCTACCACCAAAATATTTTTATATTCTGAAGCATCAAAAAATTGTTTTCGTGCTCCGGCTTTATACACAAAACCTTTAATAAATGAATGAATATCTGTATAAGGTAAATTGAGGTAAAGTGACATAAGGTTTGCTGGCATCATACCACTTCTTGGGACACCGACGACCAAATCAAAATGTCTTGGTATAACGTGAAGTTGTCGTAAAATAGTTTCGTTTAAATCGCTGATACTTCTAAAATTCATGACTTATTTTTTTATTGCTTTAATTGCTCTTTTATCTAATTGAGGTGCTATAAACATAAACACCATGGTAACATACATAAGTATTCCTGTTGGCATTTGCCCAAAAACACCATTGCCATAAGAGGCCATCATAATACCTGCCATGCCACAGGTAATAGCGGTGATTTGTATTTTAAGGTTTTTATCTTTTATCTTAAACATAACGTTACGTGCACCTGTAATAAGAATAAAGAATAACATAAATAGGTAATATACCAGTCCAACCACACCTGTATCTGCCCAGATCATTACATACCAACTATCGGTAGCCGTATTGGCTAAAAAGCTTTGTGGTGTAAAACGTTGCCCCCAATTTCCTGTGGCACCAAGTCCACCTCCAAACGGTCTTGTCGCTAAATAGCCTTTTAACTTTCTTTGGTTAGCCAATCGTACTTGCAAGGATGCCTCATTGGGATCAAAAGCGGTTCGCATTCTTCTTATTTCTGCATTTCCCTGGCCAATAGTGGTATGTGCAAAAAACACATAGACACCAATACCTAAAACAGCTCCCAGAATAAGGATTTTAATATTTTTTCTAAGAATTAAAAACATAAAGCCACCAATAGCCGGAACTGAAATAGCACCTCGCGTCCCAGAAATCATCATTCCTAAAAGTCCAGCTAAAGCAACTGTGATAAAGAACAACCTAAGTTTTAAGCTCGATTTTCTAAACAAGGCTAATATGCCAAACACTACTCCCGCGTGGCCTTGTGAAGCTCCATACTGGCCAGCATCTGAGTAAAATGAAAATACCCTTAATTTACCAAAAAGCACATGTGTTTCTGCCCCTCCTTGATCTAGCCAGCGCTGCTCAAAAGGATCTACTCCAAAATAAAATTGCTGTAACCCCTTTAATGTTCCTATAACAGAAAGCACTCCCCAAATAATGAAAAAATTATTGAGATCTTTCTGCTTATTAAATAACATAAAAAGTAACGGAATTACTAAGAATTGATATAAGCCAACTCCTCTCATGGCATAAAACCAAGCCTCTCTACTTAATACTTCTGGGTTCCCTAATTGAAGAAAAACGTACGCCATCCACAATGTAACCACAACTGTTAAGCTAGATTTTGCTCTGTACCAAGGAATTTTTATCGCAAACCCCTTAAAAAAGAGAGCAACATAGACTAAAACTAACATTGCATCAATAGTTAAACCCCAAGGAGCTACAACATATCGAGAAGCACCTGTAACAAAAAAACCTAAAATAATGAGTAGGTAAATACCAAATTTAGGCGTCTTAAAAACAACATACACTAAGCCTGTTATTACCAATAATCCCACACACAGAGCTAAACCTATAATTTGAGTTTTAACAATAACCAAACCTAGAATCAATAATAAACCAAATACAGCAATTATGGTATTACGATTTGTAATACGCATAGAACCAGATTTGGTTTCAAAAGGATTGATATGTTTGTTTAAAGCATTCATTGTTAGCACATCAGACTTTATAAAAGTCTGTTTACCACTACAAACATACTTTTCAATTAGAGAGAATTCTGTTAGATTTCGATGGATGAACCTTTAGTGTAGACGAATAGTTAACTGGTATTGATTAAGTCATTTTAATAGCAACGACATTTGTTATGGTAACTTTGGGGCACTGAAATAACTTATACAAATAATAAAACACCTAAAGTGGATTCATATTCTAAAACTATATAGTCGTTTGCTTACTTTTAAAGGCCTTAAATTGTAACCATAATGATTTGTAAAAGAAATTACCTTGCTTAAAAATTTCTAATAAAGAAATGCTGAAATTTTTATTAAGAAAATAAAAGCCTACAACTATACCTAAGCTTGTAAACACTAGTGTAGACACGGCAACCATTTCAATAGACTTAAAAATATAGATGGCTACAAAATCTCCAATAATGTTAGCCGATAACATAATTAATACCTTTAACGCATTTATTTGTGGCTTATTAATACTATCTAACCCTATTCCTGTCATTCTATCAATAGGTAGCAAAACACCATAGACAGATAAAATTCTAACAATAGTTACGATATCTATACCCATTACCGATGATTCTAGATATTGATAACCAGATATGAGAATTACAAATTCTTTTGCAAAAACAAAAGTGACTAATGATAGCGCAAAAAACATATAGGTTAGTGCACCTGAATAGACTTCAAATAAAGCTTTCACCTTATCGGTTTTCATTTCTAAACTGGCCTTAGACATTTTAGGAAATGCAGTAGCAGTAAAACTTCTTAAAGGAATTTGTTGAATTTCAGTGAGTTTTAAAGGAATACTAAACAAGGCTACAGCGACATCTCCAAACGGACTTATACTAATGATAAAAATATCTGCATTACGTAATAAGTTTGTGCCTATTAAAGTAAATGTGCTGTATTTACCAAAGTTTAGTAAGGTTCTAAAGGAGCTTTTATTCGCTTTTCTAAATAATGTTATGCCATCCCAAGATTTTAATATGCAAATCAATGAAGTTAATGCATTAATACCTATAAACACAAGGACGATATCTAATATCGATCGTTTTAAATAAAACGTATTCATAACTAAGAAAGAAAAGAACAAACCGCTATTAATTGCTTTAATTATTAAAATTTTGTCATACTTCATTTTTGCCTGTTGTACAACTAAAGCGTTGTTAAATGGAAGGTTAACAAATGCCAAAATAGGATACCAATTAAAAAATAGAGCGTATGATGAATTCGCTATACTACTACTAAAAATTAGTTTAAATGCTAATAATATAAGTGCTATAACCATGGTTGCTAAAACACTAATAATAACATTAGCACCTATAAATTGGTCTCTACGCTCTGCAGAAGCACCAGACAAAAATCTTACCAATCCGTTGTTTGTAATACCGTAGCGCAACATTTCTACAAGCGAACCTCCCGAAATAAATAAAACCCATTGTGCAAATTGTTCTGTTTCTAAACTCCTTGCAAGCAAAGCAAAACCACAAAACCCTAAAAACGCAATAATTAGATTTCCTGATAAGGACAAGAAATTATCCTCTCTAATAATTTTATGGATCAGTTTTTTCATGTTTTAGATGTGGTTACTGGTATAAAATTGAAAACGAAACATGTTTTTTAATCGCACTCTAGTTGAAGATCGTTCTTTGGGTAATTCGCCTATCACATTCTCTACTTCTTTTAGATCGACACCATTAATGATAAACTTAACTTTATCTCCCAATAGTGTTTTTACTTGATCTAGCATTGTATTATCTGCGGTAGACCACAATCTATTTGAGCGACACACCATTAATGCTAAGTCTGATTTTGACAATAATTCCGCTGGATAATTGCACTCCAACATACTTGGCAACTCTATTAAGATATAATCGGGTTTGGTTTTACTTTCATCGATGTCTATACCAAAGTCATTAATCGATTTAATATCTCTGTAGTCTGCACCAACCGAATAGGTTTGATACTCTTCAGTATTTAAACTGTCATCTGTAACAGCCGTAAGAAAAGGATGTGTATGATCTATGGCAGGGTTCTGATATCCAAAAAACTTATATAACCATGTATATTTAGGCGGTTTTGCAATGTGCAGCTTTTCGTTTGAATGATTTATCACCTTTACAGAATGACCTGATGCCTTTAATCGCTTAGCAATATTAGCAGCAATAACACTTTTTCCTTCATACTTTCGAGTACTAAACACTGTAATAATTTTTGGCGATTTGGTTTTATCTTTAAATGTTTGATAAAAATTTTGCATTATAAAATCCATTAAACGCTCTTGAATTCTAACCATATCTAAATGTGGTTTAGCCACAAACAATTTAGGAAGCATTCCTAAAGCAGATAGATTTAGCTTTTGCTCTGCATTTTTTTGATTTTTTAAGGTATCATCAAAAAATTCCATAAATAATATAGCGGCAAGAATTATAATTCCAGTGACTAATACCAATGCGATTACAATGATCTTACGTTTTGAGGGTATAGGCTTAAGTGGAAAAAATGGGGGATCAACAGCTGTTAAATTACTAGACAATTGAGCATCTTGAAATTTCAGTTTTGCCAAATTAAGTCCATGAAGTATTTCCAAATACTCCTGCTCTGCCACGTTAATCTCTCGTTCTATACGTTTTAAATTTGCTCCTGCAGGTGCATAGGCTGCAAATTGCTCATCTATAGCCTGACTTTGAGCATTCATTACAGAGAGTTTCGCTTTTAAATCTTCGGTTTCTACTTCTTTATCTACCCAATCTGGAAGCACTTTTTTAATAGGAACACCATCTGTTGAATTTTGAAACGTATACAATTCATCAACATTAGACTTTATTTTTTCTTGAAGAACTTTTGCTTGCTTATTTAATGCCTCTAATTTTTGCTTTGATGCTTCATCATCTCCAGCTTTGGCACTGTACATCCCTATCTTGTAATTAAGATCTCCCAACTCTTTTTTACTATCTACAATGGCATTGTTCTTCTGTTGTATGGCTTCTTGAATGGCTAATTTCTTTTGTAATCGTTGAGCTGACGCCTCTGAACCTGCTAATTGCGCCATACTTTTTTTGTAAGCCACTCCCATATCTTCTTTTACAATAGCTACGGCTTTACTTTGTTCGTAATAGTTAATGATATTATTCTCCTGATTAAACTTTAATAATTTTTGTTCAATGGCTTTTAACTTTTTTTCAGATTCTGAAAGTTGTGCTTCAAAATATTTAACAACCGTATCCGAGCCGCTCTCTTTTAAGTCTTTATACTTTTGCTTACAGACTTCTGTATAAATTTTAAGGGTTTGCTGACAAATGCCAGGATCATCAATTTCGTATGTTAATTTAACTAGATCACTTGAAGAGATGCGTTCTACCTTAACTTTAGATATCGCTTCTAAGGAATAATGCGGATGGTCGTAACTTAACAAAGAATAGACGAAGTTTGAATTATCGCTGTTCATCAATTCTATTAAATATGCAACGGTAGCTTCATATTGCGATGCTGCATCTTGATTTAAGTCTACAGCTTTAGCCAAATCCGATTTTAAATCTTCTGGTAGAATGTCTTGTAGTTCTTCAAAAGCATTTTCAGATATAAACTTATGATTAGACTGATCTAGTAATATGTGCTGACTCAGCAATCTCACCGCCACTTCTTCTTGTGTGTCTCTAGACTTTAAAATATTTATAAGGTTATCAAACGCATTGTTAGCAGCCAAATAATTAAAAGATTTATCCATTTCTATAGATGAACCCGAAGCTATACCAGTATACAATACCGTTTCTGAGTAGTAATTTCTTTTTGGATTAGCCGTAAGAACTAAAGCCAAAATCCCAAACAAGAGTGGTACAGCAATTAAAATGACCTTGTGTTTAAGTATAAGTTTTATAAAGTCTAGTGGTTTCATTATGATACGTCTTAAGGCTTAGTTGATTTTAATCCCTGTGTAATTCTCTAATAATTTTTTTGCAAGCAATAAATTAGATTTTGCTTTTTCAAATTCTGTAGCAACACCTGCTGTAATGTCAGAAATCCTAATGTATTCGTACATTTCTATTTGACCATTAGTGAATTCTTTTTTAGCCATTTCCATATTAACCCTTGCATCGCTTAAGTTTATAGCTTGAATTTCTAAAATATTCTCTTTAAGAAGTAGGTCTTCGTAATACCGAATTACTTTTTCTCTGATTTCATATTCTTGAAATTTCACAAAATTTTCTGCTTGAGAAATTTCGTGTTTGGCTTGTTTCATTTCAGACTTACGATTAAAAATATCGAAGACTGGAATTTTAAGATATAATCCTACAGCATACGTGGTTTGAGTCGTTGCACTAGATAAGGTTACTGTTTCCGCATCGCTAACACTATTTGAAAAGTTGTTATAATTACCATATCTGGTATCTGCTTGAATTCCAAAATTTCTAGTCCAATTACGACGCTTAGCTTTTAAGTTCGCCTTTTTTACTTCAATCTCATCCTTTCTATATGCTAACATGCCATTATTAACTAAAGCCGAATCCATTAAGACTTCTAATTTAGGCACTATTAACTTCAAAGATTCTTCTTCTATGGTATTCACTATAGAATCTTGCGCTAATAAGCAAGAATTAGCAAATACAAAAAGTACAGATGTTAGTATTATTTTTATTGTTTGTGTCATAGCTTGATACAAATGGTCTCGATTATACTTATATTACTCGTACAAAATTACATGGAGCTTAGAGCGAATTCGGCTATATTTCGATGGATGGACGGTTAGTGTAGATGAGTTGAATAGGTGCAATGATTAAGCTATATAATTTCGTTAAACAATATTGCATTAAAAAAAAGCTACTACCTCATTCTCATGAAATAGCAGCTCTCTCAACCAAAAAATATATAAAACTAAACTGTACTTTTTTGAAATAATGCAGGAACGGTTCTTAATAAAATTTTTAAATCGAACCAAAGCGAATAATTATTTCCTGTAAAATAATCAGCATATCTATTATCTAATGCTATACGTTCTTCTTCAGACATATCACCTCCTTTACCTCTTAATTCTACTTGCCACAAACCTGTAATACCTGCTGGCGCTAAAAAACGCTTAGACATTTGATCTTGGGTTAATAACTCGGCTTCATATACGGGAAGTGGTCTGTTACCGACTAAAGACATATCTCCTTTTATAACATTAATGAGTTGAGGTAACTCATCAATACTTGTATTTCTAATAATTTTTCCCACTTTAGTGATTCTTGGGTCATCTACTATTTTAATAAAGCTAGAGTTATTAGATTGGTCTTGCTTTTTGAGTTCCATATACCAGTAATCACAAACTTTGTTTTCTTCTGCATATTTAACTGGTGAACAAAATTCACCTTTTGGCAATGTATTACATCTAGGACAAGATGATGTTTCGGTTTTAGTAGTATCTGGAGTTTTACTGTACTGATTTTTTTCTTTAGCCAACTGCTTTAGTAACTTATCAGAACCATTATGCATAGATCTCAGTTTGTAAAAATCAAATGTTTTTCTCCCTACTCGTTTGGCAATGTAATAGACTTTTCCTTTGGACTCTAAGCGAATGGCAATAATGATAATTAGTAACAAAGGGGAAAGCATTAACAATATAAAGGATGCTATTGTGATATCGAAAATACGCTTAGATAATGGAAATTTGTATGTCGCAGGTTTACTCGTATTATGAGTCACTGCGGTTTCTTTATTTTGCTGAGCTAATTGTCTCGTTCTTAAAAAAATCTGCTCAATTGAAGTAGATTTCATTACAAAGTAGTCATTGACACCTGCTTTAAAAGCTTCGTTATAAATTTTAGGACTATGCTCTTCTAATAACAACACAAAAGGTATGGAAGATAAATTATATTCTTCCTTAAGTTGTTGGTGCAAAAACAATCCATTATTTCCCGACAGATTATATTCACAAATTATAGCGCCTATATCTTTTTGGGTTTTTAGTATATTAATGGCTTCTAGACCATTGTTGGAATACTCAACTGAGATTTCGGTGTTTTCGACACTCCATTGTACCTCATTCTTGTTTTTTCCTATGTAGAGTGTTTTCATATTTTATGGGAATTATATCTACGTAAAAGCTTTACTTCTACCAGGCGTTAGCATAATGTATTGGATACAAGTTTTTTTTCACCACTTCATCTAATTCCTCAGGGTTAAATGGTTTTGTAAGATAATCTTGTGCACCGAGTTTATAGCATTTTACGCGTTCTTTGCTTTCTGCTCTACCCGACAACATTATAACAGGTGTATGCTTTGTGTAGCCTCTTAACCTAAACTGTTTTAAAAACTCAAAACCATCGAGATCACTCATTTGAATATCACTTATAATTAAGTCTGGTAAATTATCATCTAACCATTTTAAAGCTTCTTTACCAGAATTGACAGTAACCACATCGTAATTGTTACCTAAAAAGAATTCTAACAAAGTTGTCATTGTTAACTCATCATCTATAGCTAGTATTTTTTTCTTCATAATATTTAAATTAAAATGTATTTGTAGTTAGGGGCTTAAATTTTATAACTGTTAATTTGAAATATTCTTTTTTAAGAACTTTAATTATAATTCACTAGAGTTTATATTTTTCTCTGGTACAAACTTAGCCGTGTGTTATGTGTTTTTAGCTTAAATTTCGATAGACTAACATTTAGTGTAGACCAATGACTTAAAATAATTGATGTCTTGTTTTTAGATGATTTGAAGCATACAGCTATTATTAAGAAAACACAGAAATAGCTTACAACGTGTGTATTAAAAAACAAAAGGCAAAAACATATGTTTTTGCCTTTTCAAAATTAGCTATTAGCTAGGGATGTACTATAATAGGGTAGTACAAAAATATTCTAATGAAATGAAGACGTCATTAAAGAAATCCTATTAAAAAGGACAAAATTAATTTGTCCTTTTTTTCTTAACTACCAAACCTTAAAAATCATAACCACTTGATTTCTGATTCAAAATTAATGGAAATGTTAATGTAATTTGTAATATTTAGATAAGTTCAAAGCAGAACACTTTGAGTGTTAGTAATGTGTCGACGAGTGGTTTTACAACAAATTTAGTCGTTTCATTAATTTGGGTCTGTTAGACCTACTAACAGGAATGACATCTTTTTTAATTAGCACACTATTGTCTTCGATGTCTATAATCTTTTCGACATTAATAATATAAGAACGATGAATTTTTAAGAAAATACTATCTGGTAATTTATCTTCAATTTTTTTCATGGTAGAATGCACCGTGTAGTTCTTCGTTTCTGTTTTTATTTGAATATAATCTCCCTTAGCTTCTATTAAATAAATAGTAGGTATATCTATTTTAATCAACCTTCTATCAATGTTTATATACAAATCATTCCCAGAACTTGTCTCTACCTCATCAGAGGTCTCAGTGTCTTCTTTAACTATATTTGGCAAGGCTTGTGCTTTAACAATGGCTTTTGAAAAACGCTCAGGAACAATAGGTTTAACGAGGTAATCTACAATACAATTGTACTCAAAGGCTTGAATAGCAAAATTTGGATCGGAGGTTGTTAATATTATTTTAGGAGGATTTTTTATGGTTTCAATAAAATCGAAACCCGTAAAATCTGGCATATGAATATCTAAAAAGATAAGATCTACCTCATGTTGATTGAGGTATTTTATAGCTTGAATTGCATTAGGAAATTCCTCTAGTACATTTAAAGAAGATTCATTAGCACACAACTGGCTAATGATTGCTCTTGCTGTTGCCTCGTCATCGATAATTATACAATTCATAACATAGTTTTAAAAGGTCTCTAAATAATCTGTGATTGTATCTAGAATTGCTTCAAAATCTTTCCGTCCATCTTCCATACCATTTAATAGGTTTTCTTCATAAGTAACTGCAATTCCGTAACTCTTTTCAAGTCCTAAAATACTAATTTTATGTTTAAGTTTATGAACATTGTCTGCGGAGTCTTTATATTTTTTTGCTTCAATGTTCTGCAAGTAGGTTTCTTTTTCCTTTGGATACTCAATTTTTATGATTCCCATTAACTTTTCTTCAAAGTTTTTATCTCCTCCAGACATTTGATTAATGTACGATAGATTAGGCTGTTCTGTCATGATTTTTTTGTATTGTAAAAAAGAAAGTCGTTCCTTTTTTTATTTCTGATGTTAACCAAATTTTGCCATTATAAAATTCAATAATTTTCTTAACGATAGACAAACCAATTCCTGAGGATTCAGCTGTGTTTTCCAACTTCACAAAAGTTTTAAAAATCCGGTCAAAATATTTTTCATCGATACCTTTACCATTATCTTTTACATAAAATTGCCAATATTCACCATTATCTTTTCCTCCTATTTCTACTTGGCCTTTTTCTTTATCGTTGTACTTTATAGCATTTTCTAATAAATTTTGAAATAGTTGAATTAATCGGCTCTTATCTCCACTTACAATAGGGAGCGGATTTACTTTTATCTTAAAACCCTTTGGAATATTGATGGAAGCAATCGTGTTTTTTATTAAGACATTTAAATCTACATCATAAAAATTTTTATCTCCCTTACATACCGTTGAATAACTTAAAATTCCACTGATTAAAGTATCCATTTTCTGAACATTGGTTCTAATCAATTGCAATTGGGTAGCACTATGCGTATCTAAATTTTCTATATGATCTTTTAGCAACCAAGAGGTCAGTGTATCGATATTGCGTAATGGAGATTTTAAATCGTGTGAGACCATATGCGCATAATCACTCAATTCTTGATTTTGTTGTGATAGGGCACTAAGCAATGATTCTTTCTCTTTGCTCATTTCTACAATCTCTTTGGCCTGACCCTCTATAAAATCTACTAATTTTAACCCACTTATATCCATGTTAGTAGTACTTTGATTTTGATTAATATCAAAGACTCCAAATTTGTTTATAACACTTTTCAATTTTACGATGAGTTCTTTTTGTTCTTTAGCCTCTATACGTAACTGTTTGTTTGCTGCAAATAATTCCTCTGAGCTAATAGCCATAGCTCTTTGAATCATTGCAGAATGCTCATCATAGTTATTATAAGACCGATCAATAGCACTTAGAAATTCATCTAAATTTTTATTTTCTTTAAGTTCTTCACTTAAATATTTACGTACCTGTCTTTTTAATAGCGAATTCATTTATTCACTTATTAAAGTTATGGTCATGGTTTGGTTGTGCAATTGACAAGCCATTTCACCATGAAAAGGTGCAATTTCTCCGTAAGAGTAAAATCCTGAAATGGTGGTTTTGGGTCCTAGGACTTCAATAACTTCTTCTATTTCTTCTTCTACACGTTGGTCTAAAACCAATTTTCTACCAATACAACTTACCAACATTGCCAATTCTGGTGCAGATGATCTTAGCTCGAGTGCCTGCCTTGCCGCTCTTTCTGAAGCATTTGCAATTTGATCTACGTTGGTCATCATTAGTTGTACTTTAGCTCCTTCTGCAATATCGCCTGCTAAAACAACTGCATTATGGTCTTCATCTACACTAAGAATAGACCTTACTATAGATTGTTTTTCGGACAGTAAAGTTACGTTTAGTGGGTATAAAAGTGCTGCACTTGGCAAATCTTTAGCTTTATCTCCTAAGTATGTTTTATATAAGTCTAGTGCAGGTTTACCATCTAATTCATAAAGCACGTTACCCTCAGATTTGGTCACCGTACGTTCTGGCCCAAAAGGCGTCCAACCACCATGAATTGAAAATGAAACCTCTAGTGAGTCTCCATAAAAACCAATAGCGACTATTTCTCCTTGTTTAGGATTTTCATTATAACTAGCAATAGTTTTCTCAAAACGCTCATCGTCTCCACAAAGTCCACCTGTTATTAAAATATTTTCTTCAATAGCATCTCGCATGCCTTTAGTTAATTGACTACCGTTAACAAAACTACCTTCAGAAACTACAAATACATATTTTAAACCATCTTTAGGAAACTGCTCAACTAAAGCGCTTCCGGTTTTGTAACTATCTAAACCTTTATTTAAAATATTACTCGTTTTAACTATAAAATGAGTGCGCTCAAACTCTATTGCCGTAATCGTAATACTGCCTTCATTAACCGTAACAGATGATATTTCGGCACAGGCAGATCCAAACACAATGTCTCCATCTGGAAACAACACTTTAATGTCTTCGTAGATTGTAGGGTCATCCAAAAGATGACGATTTCCAAAAACAATAACCAATGGATTTTTAAGCACATGCTTATCGGTAAGGTATTCCCAGTCCTTTTGCCCGTACTTAACTAGTTGAACTATTTTCATGATTATTTTTTTAAGGTGAAATAAAATGTAGTACCAACATTTGGAGTGCTTTCTAACCAAATCTTGCCACCATGTAGTTCAACAATTTTTTTAACAATAGACAAGCCTACGCCTGTAGAATCTTTACTTTTATTAAGTGCATGAAATATTTTAAAAATTTTATCATGAAAACGTTTTTCTATTCCCATACCATTATCTTGTATGGAGAACTCATAAAAACCTGATACATCTTTTACTGCAATTTCAATCCTTCCTTCTGGCTTATCAATAAATTTTACTGCATTGCTGATTAAATTTTGAAATAACTGTTGCAATTTGGTTTTGTCTCCTGATAATATTGGTAAGGGATGGCATATTTTTATCTCAATATGATTAGGAACATATAATATTTTCACTAATCCTTCAACTAGATCATTTAAATCTACATGCTTCTTTGGTGCCTGACTTGAACCTATACTTGAGTATTCTAAAATGTCTGAAATCAGTTGTTCCATCTTTTCTAAAGTCACTTCAATAAGACTGATATTTTGCAGACTTAAATCATCTAAAGTATCTTTATTATCTTCTTTAATCCATTGCAAAAGTGCATCAATACTTCGCAGTGGAGATTTTAAATCGTGCGAAACAATGTGTGCGTATTCTTGTAATTCGTTATTACTTTTTTCTAGCTCTAATAGTAGACTTTCTTTTTGTATATGCAGTTCTTTTAATTCGGTAATATCATATACAATGCCAATGGATCCAGCTATTTTTCCACTAACATTATAATTAGGTGCACCACTTACCAACCAATATCTTAACGCGCCTTTTTTATTCCTAATTTTTACTTCATAAGCATTGGTTACACCTTTTTTTCTTTTTTCCATTTGAGATCCTACCATATCTCTCTCGGCTTTTGCCAATAAGATATCTTTCCCTACCTCACCTATAATCTCATCTTCGGTATAGCCAGACATATTGAGATAACTTTGATTGGCCATTAATATTCTACCTTCCTCATCAATTTCAACCAATCCAAGATGCATATTTGCAATAATACTTCTATACTTCTCTTTTTCTATTTCTATACTTTGTCTATAATGTCTTTTTAAGGTGACATCTCTATAACTCCATAAATTTCCTTTGTATTCATTATCACTGATGATAGGTATAAAATCTCTTTCGAGTATATCGCCATTTGTTGTATTGAGCTCATCTCCTATAACGACTTTTTTAGATTTTAAAAGGGCATTAACTCTAGTTACAAACCCTTTAGGAGCCCTAAAAATCGTTTTAGATTGTTCAAATATCTGCGCACTATCTTCACCCACTAAATCGTTTGGTTTAAATGCTAACCTAAACATATCACAGAACTTCTGATTCACCAGTATTATCCGTCTGTTTTCATCCTCTAATAAAATTCCTGTTTCTAGGTTGCTTATAAGTGTTAACAGTCGATTTTCGGATTGTTTTAATTTGTCTTTAGCTTGTTTTTCTAGAGTGACATCTCTTAAAATACCTTGTGCAGCGATGGGCTCTCCATTTTCATTTAAAATGATACTAGCATTAACCTGTGTAAGGATTTGAACACCACTTTTGGTATTGAGTTTAACTCTAAAATCAGTTACCGATCCTTGTACCAATAACACATCAAAAGCATTCATAACGTTTTCTACTTCTGACACGTCTGTAACGCTTAACAAATTAAAATCTTCGTAAGAATCAAAACCCAACAAGTTAGCTGCAGCTTCGTTCATTTTAATAACGTTGCCCCACAAATCCATAACAATGTAGGCATCAATAATATTTTCGAATACACCTTGTAACTCTAGTGTGCGTTCTGTAAGTACTTTTTGTAATTTGTGATTAGAGCGTTTTAGTTCTTGAGCTGTATTGTAGAGTGCTGTAGATTTGTCTTCAAGAATTTTCTCAGCCGCTTTTCGAGCTGATTTTTCTCGAGCAAGAGCTCTTTTATATACTTCTAATTCACTATCGTTTGAGCTCATTATTTCTTAGTTATAAAAAACCGAACTTCAGTTCCTGCTGCGTTGAGTTTTTCATAATTAATTTCAACAGGGACATTAAAAAGTTTGAAAGTTTCTAACATTAAACCTTTACCTAAAACATAGAGTGCTTTGTCTGATTTATAGACCATAACCATGTGTTGGTCGGTTTGCTCTTCGAGCTCAAAAGTAGGTAACTGAGCGTCTGGATAGATTTTTTGAACTTCGACATGAATATGATTTTCAATTGAAGCTAAAAGTTTCATAGGATCCTTGTAATGCTCTACTAAATTTGGATGTGCTTTTACTAATGCTTTAAACAGGTGTTCCGAATACACCATGAGTAAATCATCTATAGAAATGTCAGTATTTTCACTGAGATGCGTTATGAGTTGTAACATTTCTGAAAACTCATACGTTCCTACTGAGGTGTATGCTCCTTCAGACTCTAGGTTAGATTGATTAATAATTTTATCAACCATTCCTAACCCAAATTTCTCTTCAACTAAATCTAAAAACTCAGTAAATATTATACCTTTCATTATACAGTTATCAATTCATTCACACTCCAATATCTTAATATTTTTTCGATTTTAGAAATATAATCCTCATATTTTAGTGGTTTTAACACATACCCAGCAATTCCAACTTCAAAACATTCTAGTAAATCTTTCTGATTACTAGAGGTTGTTAGGATGATTGTTGGAATATATCTTAATCGCTCATCGGCTTTTAAAATTTTGAGAAACTCAATGCCATTTATTTTTGGCATATTTAAATCTAGAAGAATAATATCTGGTAATTGATCTTTTTTCTCAAGTAACTCTAAAGCCTCCTCTCCATTATTTGCTTCTGTGATTTCGTGCGTTAACCCAAGAGAATTAATAGCTCTATTAAATTTCATAACCTCAATCATATCATCTTCTATAAGTAGTATATTAAGATTTCTCATCCCTAAAGTTTATTTTAAATTTAAGAATCAAAATTACAATAGTGTAGGTGTTTTAGAGTCTAATTTTCGTTTAATTGGTAGCTAATATCGCTTATTTACATTTTAGTATCGACGAACGGTTACGCCTCTAGAAAACACCTATAATATCAAGTATACTTTTTTTGAATAAAAAACACTATACAGAACTAATTACCAGAATCTTACAAATACCTTACGGAAAACTAAAAGCCTTTTAAATCATTTTTTTTAAGATTTCTAAAATACCATAGCAGTAAGGTTATAAAACAGCCCAAGTAGGCTTTTATTTTAATAACGCTTGTGTTTTTTTTGGTAACCCCTTTACCACCATATCGTAAGAATGATCTATTAAATCTGTAATAAGTTTTGGAGAGAGTTCTCCTGAAAGGACATAAACGCTATTCCATTGTTTTTTGTGCATGTGATAACCAGGCTTTACACTATCGAATTTGGCACGTAACTCTTGGGCGTATTCCGGATCGCATTTGAGATTGACAAATGCTTCGCCATTTTCCCAACGTTTTAAAGAAGCGAGCGCAAACATTTTATTGCAGACTTTAAAAACTAGTGTATCATTATCAAAAGGAAAGTGCTCTGTTACCTCCTTTTTATTTAGGCAATAATTTCTGTAGTCTTCTATATTCATTTCAACAATTTATTGTCGTCATCACCATCAATCTTCAATGCTGAATAATCTAATTTCCATCCAATAGTTTCTGCTAAATTTTCTATAAGATTAATAGTTTCTAAAGCCTCTTGTTTAGCTAAATTAAACAAACCACTTTCTGGCACTTTATCCATAATATGGGCTTTTGCTTTAGTGTGTAAATCGGTCAAATCAGATGCTTCAAACCGATTAAACATACCATCTTTTTTATCGTAATAATTAATATTACTCTCTATCGATAGAACTTCAGGTTGTGGAAATTTAGATAAAATAATGGTTTTAGTTTTAGCATTAGAACGCATTTCTACTTTACTAAAGTCAAAACCAACGTGAGCTTTCGCATTGATAACCACAAGGGCTTTTTTACGACTTAAAATCAGTTTTAAAAACTTCTCTTTAACGTCTTCATAGTGGTAAATTTCAGCAAAATCTCCTTCAACAGTAATAAATTTACAAACCCGTTTTATTTTATCTAGTAAAATCACAGATTGTGAGTTTCTAACTTGTTTCGTTTTCCATTGTTTGTAAATAGTCACTAAACCCAAAGTCACCAAAACACTGATAATAATGATAAAAAATGTTTCCATAGTTTGTAAATGTATGACACTAAAAATAAGCGAATGTCACAGGCTATTTATCTACAATCTTATACAAAATAGGTTTGCTTGGGCTCGCATCATTCTCAAAAGGTGCAATCTGAAGATTAAGCATGTATTTACCATCTTCTATCTTGTTAGATACGTAAATTAACTCGGTTATTGTAGCATCTAAACGCAATTTTCCGCTGGTATTCCAAAAGGCATTATGAGCTAAAAGCGCTCCACCATCTTGCTCTTTATCTACACTAGGCAAATCTACCAGCAAATGCTTTACACCTTTAGTCTTAAGGTAATGGGCTGCATCTTCTAAAAGGTAAGTAGGATTAGTATCCGAGTATTGTTTAGAACATTTTTCGCGTGTATTAGGCATGGTTCTAATTACAATAGCGTCACGTTTTTTATTACCTAAGGCAAATTGTAACTGCTTACGTGAAATGACATAATCATCTCCTAATTTTTCTGGCGCGACAGTAACAACCTCAGCGAGAAAGAAAAACTGTTTTAAATATTGGTTTATAGAATAACTTTCTTCAGTGATATGCCCAACCGTTTCGGTGTGCGTACCATGAGAATGTGGATTAAATTTTATGGAATTAAAGTTTACCACAGCTCCGTCTGCCACACTAATGGTATCTCCGTCTATAACTTCGGGTTGTATAGTTGGCGGCTGTATATACCACGCATTAACATTAGTAGACTTTCCTGTTATAGGAATTGAGAGGTCTAACGGTTCTAATAAATTTATTTTTAATTTTCTGGATTTGTATTGAATAGTTGCGATCACGCTTTGTTAATTTTAAATAGTTCACTGGCAATACCATCACATAAAAACTGTCCTTTTTTAGTAACGCGTATATGCCTATCATCAATATACAATAATTGTTGATTTATAAAAATTTTGGATTGTTCAATTAAATAATCTTTATAGTCCATACCAAAGTCGTTTTCTACTTTTAATAACGATACTCCCCAAATGGTGCGTAAACCCGTCATTACATATTCATTGTATTGATCTGTTTGGGTTAAAGTTTCAACTTCTATTGGTAATTGACGCTGCTGAATAGCTTTTATGTATTTTGAATTGTTACTCACATTCCAACCGCGTTGTTTTCCATTAAATGAATGTGCAGAAGGGCCAATTCCTAAATAGGATTTTCCTTGCCAATAGGCCGAATTGTTTTTACTAAAAAAACCTTTCTTTCCAAAATTAGACAATTCGTAATGTACAAATCCTGAAGCTTCTAATTTAGCTTTCAACATATGAAATTGCTCATGCGCTTGCTCGTCATCAACATCGTCAATGACACCTTTTTTTATAAATGACGCTAAAGCTGTTTTGGGTTCTACCGTTAAAGCATAACTTGAAATATGAGGAATTCCAAAACGTAACGCCGTTTCTATATTTTCTAACCACTGTGCATTTGAAGCTCCTGGAATGCCGTAAATTAAATCTAAAGAAATATTATCGAAATGTTTAGTCGCTTCTTCTAAACACGATTGAGCTTCATTGGCATTGTGTGCACGATTCATCAATTTTAAGTCGCTTTCAAAAAAAGATTGAATACCTATAGATAAACGATTTATAGGACTTTTAGAGAGTTCTATAATTCGCTCTTTAGATAAATCATCTGGATTAGCTTCGAGTGTAATTTCTGGATGCTCTGAAACGGTGTAATGCCTACAAACTGAATCTATTACAAATTGTAATTCTGCATTGGTTAATAAGCTTGGTGTTCCGCCTCCAAAATAAATCGTTGCTACGCTAGAATTTTTGAATTCATCTTTGCGAAGTTCTAATTCTTGACATAACGCATTTATGAGTTCATCTTTTTTCTTCAACGAAGTTGAAAAATGAAAGTCGCAATAATGACACGCTTGCTTGCAGAATGGGATGTGGATATAGATACCGCTCATATTAGTTTTTACTGTTCAATCGCAGCTTGTAGTTGGTTATATTCATTTTTTCTTAGTCTTCTAATAGGTCATATAAGGTTGAAATTCTTAAATCGCAATAGCGTTTTAAAAAATCATAATACAACATATCAAACTGACTTCCATAAATTTGACGTCTTGTTTCCCAAGATTCATACGCTGGAAATTGGAGTTTAAATTGTTCTTCAACAAAAGTATCCCAAAGTTTCTCTGAAGCTTCAAAAGAAGCCATAAATGTTGAATCCGTTTTATTGATAATTTTTAATTCAAGAACTAATGAATCTTTAATTTTTTGAGATTGACACCAGTTTTCGTGAGCAATATCATTCAATTCAACCTGTCCTTGACTGAAAACAAAGGCAGAATAGCTACATATAAATAGAAGTAAGATAACTTTCATGTTCTTTTATTTACTAAAAATAAACTCCCTACTTCTTAACCCTATCCTCATTCTGCTTCACAAAAGAAGCCCAACCAGAATAACTCTTACCCACTTCAACTCTGCCTTCATTATAAAAATGACAAACAGCTGCTGCTAAACCATCCATAGAATCTAAATTCTTAGGAATAGTTTTAAGACCTAACATGCTTTGTAGCATTTTAGCCACTTGTTCTTTACTCGCATTCCCGTTTCCGGTAATCGCCATTTTTATTTTTTTGGGAGCGTACTCTGTAATCGGCACTTCACGAGATAAACCTGCTGCCATAGCGACACCTTGTGCACGTCCTAACTTTAACATACTCTGCACATTTTTACCAAAAAACGGAGCTTCAATCGCTATTTCATCAGGATGGTAAGTGTCTATAAGTTCTACCGTACGTTCAAAAATGAGTTTTAATTTAAGATAATGGTCATCGTATTTTTTTAGGATGAGCTCATTAAGCTGCATAAATTCCATTTTTTTACCTACTATTTTTATGAGTCCAAATCCCATAATTGTAGTTCCTGGATCAATGCCCAAAATAATTTTCTCTTTACTCATGCTTTTAATTACAGTATGTACATCCACTTAATGAGACTGCCAATCCAAAGGTAAGGTTAAATACACTGCCATTAAAAGCTCCCAAGCCATTTAGTGCCGGATTATAATCATCTAAAGAAGTTAATCCGTAAATATAAGAAACGTCCGTATACACCGAAACTTTCTCATTTATAGCATAATGCAATTCTAAACCTCCTAAAAGATTCATAAACGTTTGCTTATTATCGCCCAAGGTTCCTAAAGGTTTTACAAAAGACACTCCTGGTCCTGCATGAGCTACAGTTCGCATTCGTGTGGGTAAAAATTCTAGAAGATATGTAGGATCGTATACAAACTGCGCATTGACTCTAGTGTAATTGATTTTAAATTCTGGCGACTCATCATCGTTTTTAAAACGGTTAAAACCCAAATCTAATTTTACACCATACTGACGTTTAAGCATGTGTTGAATTCCTAAATTAACCGTTGGAAAATTTACCGACTTCGCATAAGAGCCTTCTACAAATCCGTCTGTTGTTGGGTAATTGACTCCAACTGCAAACAGTGCCTTCCATTTTGCAGTGTCTTTTAATTGGGCTTCACTTTTAAACACTATAAATAGGATTGCAAAAAAGAAAAGGTATTGTTTAAAATAGTATTGCATCTGTTAGTTTTTGATTTTATTTGTAGTATGCATAACAATGGGTCTCACAAAATTAAACAATTCTTCTTTGTACTTATCAAGTTGAGTATTGTTGTTGCAGCTTTTTATTTTATTTATATCAAAATTGTTGAAAATGAACATTTAAAATTCAACAAATTTGTCACTTTTCTAAATAAAAATGAGGTTTTTTCATTAAAAAATAGTCTTATTTTAATTGCTTTAACTGGTTTTAACTGGTTTTTTGAAATTATAAAATGGCAATACCTTGTTAAGAAAATTAAGGTTATTTCATTTACATCTGCTTTAGAACAGAGTTTAGGAGGACTGACCGCCTCATTAATTACTCCCAATCGCATTGGCGATTATGGTGCCAAGGCAATTTATTATACCAAACCCTACCGAACTAAAATCGTATTATTAAATCTTTTGGGTAATATAGCGCAGATGACAGTAACAACACTATTTGGTTGTATTGGTTTTACACTATTTGCAACACAATATGCTATAGCTATTAATTATACTAACGTCATTTCTATAGGCATTATTATTTTAATTATTGGACTCTTTACTGGTATGGTACTATCAAAAAAACATTTTAAAATAAAAGGGTTTTCGCTCGTTTCTGTCATCACTTTTATAAAATCTATACCTATTAAAACACATGCTTTAAACTTAATTTTGTCTTGTGCTAGGTATCTCATATTCTCATTTCAGTTTTATTTTTTATTAACTGTATTTAATATCGATCTTAATTATTACGATGCTATGTTAGTAATTACAAGCATGTATCTTTTCGCTTCTATTGTACCGACCATTTCAATTTTTGATGTCGTTATAAAAAGTAGTATTGCTGTGTTTTTATTTGCTTATATTCCGGTTAATGAGTTTATCATTTTATCTATATCAAGTCTCATGTGGCTACTCAATTTTGTACTTCCAAGTATTTTTGGCAGTTATTTTGTGCTTAACTTTAAACTTCCAAAATCCGTAGATTAATGTTAACGTATGTAGTTGTTTTTATCATAATAACGTACCTCTGTATTATAGGTCTACTTTGTTACGGCTTTGATTTGGTAGATGATTTTGAGGTACAAGATGTACCTCATAAAACAAAATTTTCTGTTATCATTCCTTTTAGAAATGAAGCAAATAATCTTCCAAATCTGTTAGAATCTATTTTAAAATTGGAGTATCCAAAATCGATGTTCGACATTATTTTAGTCGATGATGATTCTGAAGATGACTCTGTAGCTGTCATCAATTCAATAATAAAAAAGCACCCATTTAAACTTGCGAATGTTGATCTCCATATTATAAAGAATATTAGAACTTCTAATTCACCTAAAAAAGATGCCATTACTACTGCTGTTTTAGTTTCAAAATATAATTGGATTGTAACCACGGATGCCGATTGTAGTTTACCGAAGTACTGGCTAGATGCTTTTGATGAGTGTATTCAATTAAAAAAAACCAATAGTATTGTCGCTCCTGTTACCTATCACAGTAAAATGACATTTTTAAATCGTTTTCAGACTCTAGACATGCTGAGTTTGCAAGGAGCAACCATTGGTAGTTTTGGCATAAAAAAGCCCATATTATGTAATGGTGCAAATTTCTGTTATCGTAAGGAGTTATTTCACACCGTAAACGGATTTAAGGATAATAACACTATTGCCAGTGGAGACGATATATTTCTCCTTGAAAAGTTTTTAGCCCACGATGCTAAAAAAGTACACTATTTAAAATCTAAAAATGCTATTGTTATCACAAATCCTGCTAATGGTTTGAATGCATTAATACACCAACGTTTACGCTGGGCGTCTAAAACAAGTCAAAACAAAAATGAATTTACTAAAGGAATCGGATTGGTTATTTTCTTTGGCAACTTAACTTGTTTCGGCATACTACTAGCTATTTTTCTCAATATTATAGCTCTAGATATCGCAGTGGCATTATACAGTATTAAATTCAGTATTGATTTTTTATTGCTATTTAAAACCACCCGATTTTTTAAACAAGAAAATCTTCTATTGTCCTATGTTTTTTCTAGTATTATCTATCCAATATTTAACGTCAGTATCGTTTTTTTAACCTTCTTTAAATCTTACGAATGGAAGAATAGAACCTTTAAAGCCTAAAATTTCTTTGTGAAAAATTATTTGATACGTACAATAACAGGCAACTCAAAAGCAGTTGTAACTTGTTGATTTCGCTTAATTGCTGGATAAATTTTAGGTACACCTTTTAGACTCTGACGTAGTAAGCTGTCAATTTCTGGTATCTCTTGAATGGTTTCAGGACGTATTTTAATAGACGTAACCTCTAATAAGCCTGATTTATCGATTTTTATTTTCAGTGTAATGGTATCATAAACATCATTGGAAACAACAAAGTTTTGAACGGACAAATATTGATTAACGCTAGAAATTAAAGTGTTTTGAAAACATAATTTATGAGCTTCTTTAGAAGTCATATGCTCACAATCTGTAAAGGTTGGATAAGTATCGACCTCCTTCCAATTGAAGGTTTGCAATTCTTCTTCAAGCAAATCTTCAGGATAGACTTTTTTCTTTTCAAAATAATTGCAAGAGGTTGCAAAAAGCAAGATTAAAAGACAAACAATTCGATTCATTACTAGTGTTATGATAGCGAAAAGTACGATATTTTATTGAAAAAGAAGCGAGACGACTAGGCTTTTAGATTGTAGTGTAATATCGGTGTAATAATTTTTATTTTTACAAAGAATATTATTTGTCTTCTAAAAATTTTTCTTCTTTTAATTCTTTTAATCGGCCTTTAACATATCCTAAAAACGGACTTTTTTTATGCTTTTCAATAAACTGCTCGTACAACTTAATTTTAGAATCAGTGTCGGCATAATATTCATCTTTGGTTCGCAGTAAATAAAACTCAGACATTATATTTACAGGGTCTTCTTTTATTGATTTCTGAAAAGCTTTAATGGCCAGGTCGTATTTTTTCTGCCGATTATAAATAATTCCCAAACGCTGATATTCATTGGACAGAGGAAGATCCTTTAATAATAAAGCCATTGTGATGTAGTTTTCAGCCATTTCAAAATTATTTAAACTTTGATAATACGACCCAATAGTGAAGATGGCATTGGCATCATTTGGACTATATTTTAAGGCTTGTTTTCGGTGATAGATAGCTTCTTCGTAATCTGAATTTTGGGCATAACTTAAACTTAATTTTTCATGTATAAATTCAGATTTTTCACCTAAACCTAACAGTTTTTTAAACCAAACCACAGCATGCGTATAATACTCTTGATGGTAATAGGTTTGTGCTTTTAAACTGATAAGCTCTACATTATTTTCATAGCTTTCTAAGCCACGGTCTATATAACTATGAGACTCCATAAAATTGCGTTTTTTTAAATGCTGTTTCGCAATTTTAAAAATGGCTTTTTGATGGGTGTCATCTAGCCTAAAGGTTTTAATAAACTTTTGTAATGCCGCAGTGTCCTTTTGCTTTTCTAACACCACACCTAATTCATAATAGTAATTAGGGTTTAAACTATCGGATGCAATTAAGTTTAAAAACAACTGATTTGCTTTATTGTACTTTTTAGTTTTAGACAACAGCTTAGCGTATTCGTATTGCAACAAAAGGTCTTCTGGATTGACAGTTGTTGCTTTTTCATAATTTACCAGAGCCTCTCCATAATTACCTATAGCGACATACGCCTTTGCAATTTCATCGTAAACGTCGTCTAATTCTGGAAGCATTTTATAAGTCGCAATGGCTTTTGAAAAATTGCCATTGGCATACAGTTCATTTGCTTTCTCATTTAAGTTTTGAGCATTTAAATGAAACGCCAAAACACAACACAAAAACCCTACAATTAATTTCATAAGCAGTCATTAGTCTTTTTTAGAATCATGAATTTGAAAAACAACGGGTAAAGCATACGACACTGCTACAAGTTCACCATCTTTTTCTGCAGCTTTAAATACAGGCAATAAATTTAAAACCCGAGTCATTTCCTCCTCTAGTTTAGGGTGTGGACCTCGCGATGAAATATGAGTAACGTGTCCTGTTTTATCAATAATAAATTGCGTAAAAATGCGCTTTTGGCCAGTTGACAAACCTAATGAATTAGCCATATTAGTATCAAAATTTTGACCGACAAACTTATTGATAGCTCTTACTAAACAATCTTTCTGTTCTGTTTTAGTTATCAACGATTCACAATCGGGATGTATGGGTGGTACCTCTATCTCACTATATGGAATTGCACCATTTACGTACTCCTTTTTTAAAGTTTTCCTATATTCTACATCCTTTTCCACGTCTTTGACAGACCATACCTTTTCATTGGTTTCTAATTGCTTAATCTGTTGATTTAATTGGGCAACCATTGGATTATTATTTGTGGTATGCTTTAAAATACTATCACGCTCAGCCACAAGTTCTTTATATGCTGTTGTTTTATCATCTCCTTGAATATGAAAAACGATAGGCACAGAAAAAGGCACCACAACCAATTTCCCTTTTTGTTTTCCGGGAATAAACTGAGGTAATGTGGCGACAACACGTTTAGCTTCTTCCTCTAACATTAGGCTCGGCCCTCTCGCTACGATATCTTTAACACTACCATTGGTATCAATTTTAAATTGCACAAAAATGCGTTTTCTTACTGGACTTAAATTATCGCCGACACTTGTATCAAAATTTTTAGCAATGTGTTTGTTTATAAAAATGTTAAAACAATCTTTTCGCGCTGTATTAGACTCTAAATCTTGACAATCAAGGGTAGTTGGTGTTTCTTCTACGACAGAAAATGGAACTTCTATATGCTCTTCGATTTCTTGTCTTATTTTGGACACTTTATTAGACGTATACGAATCAATCTTAAGGGTTTGTGTACCATCTGTAACCACTAGTTTTTTAAAATACGAATCACTTTCTAACTGCTTTAGCAAGCCATTAAACTTAGTTTCTTCTTCTTTTGTTTTATTTGCTAAATCTTCTACAAATAATTTAAGAATACCATCTTGAGTACTTAACTCCCAATCTTTTTTTGCTGCTTTTGTATTTTTGTACGCTTTATATTCTGCATAGTTTTTATATCTGCTTTCTTTCATAAATTCGGAATAATCGAGATCCTCTTGTTGAAGTGTACCATCTTCTGATTTTTTTTGAACATAACTATCCGATATATACAATCTAAAAGCATGCATTTTAAAAAACTCTCCTTTAGACAGCAGATACTTTTCTAAACTATTCTCACCAAATCCCGCATATGCAAAAAGCGCATTAAAATCAACTCCGGATTTTTTCATGGACACCAACTCATTGTAGTATTTAACAATCAAGGCTTCATCAGTAATTTCCTGATCAACAATTTGCTTTTTCTCCACTTTATTTTGCTGCGCTCTAACCTCAGTAGAGGTATAAATCAACATCCCAAAAACCAAAGGAATTAATAAAGCATACTTAAGGAGATGAAGCTGTTTTGATTTTGATTTTTGTAACATTGCGATTCGTTTTTTGATTAATGACTTATTAAAAAATGTATTGGTAAAAGACACCTGATTAACATCTAATACCTGATTGAGTAAACTTGTATAATAGTCCGCTTTACCACTTTGTTTTACAGCTTTAGCATCGGCAATATATTCGTGTAATTCTTTGATTCTATTCTGGTAGATATAGACTAAAGGATTGAACCAAAATACGATTCGTAACACCTCAAAAAATAATAAATCTACCGTATGATATTCTTCAATATGAACCAATTCATGCTCATAAATGCTTGGTTTTTCAGCTTCTGAAATTTGTTCACCTAAGAATATGGTATTGAAAAATGAAAACGCCGCACTACTTTTCATTAAGTGTACAATAAGAATATTACCTTTCCAGCGTTTTGGGTTCTTATGTTTCAACCAATATATTTTCGTGATTTTAATGAGAAATATTAAAGAGGCGATCACAAGTCCTGTTACTGCAATTATTTTCCAAAGCGGTATCGGTGGCTGTTCTATGATAATACCAGCTAATTCTGCAGTTGCGATGTCGTAATTTGTTGGTGGATCGACACCTATAAATACTTCTGGTAAATGAATGACCACATCGTTTGTCGTCATCGTCTTTAATTGAGGAAATTTAAGAAATGGTAGTATAAGCGCCAATACAGATGTAACTATTAAATAGGCTCTGTTGTAATTAAAGAAGGTTTCTCGTTTTAAGAACAAATCATATATCAATAAAAACAAGGCTTGAAAAGCTATAATTTGAAAAATGGAATACAACATAAAGTTTAAATTCTTTAATAGTTAATTTTTAAAAGAAAGCACTATTGCGGATTGTTCTTATTAATTTCATCCAATAGCGTTTCAATATCTTTAACATCAACATCATTTTTTTGAACAAAGAATGATACCATACTTTTAAAAGATCCTTGAAAATAATTATCTACCAACTTATTAATAGACTGATTACTATACGATTCTTTAGCTACAACAGGAAAATATATATGCCCTTTACCTTTTTTTTCATAATCCACAAAACCTTTACTTTCCAAAATTCTAACGATTGTAGATACCGTATTATAAGCAGGTTTGGGCTCTGGTAAAATTTCAATAATGGATTTTACATTAGCTTTTTTGAGCTGCCATAGGGCTTGCATTATCTCCTCTTCTGCTTTTGTTAACTGTTTCATATAGTAATAGCTTCTCTTTGTAATTAAACTTAAATCCCAAAGTAAAAGTAGGATTGTTTATATAATTCATTATAAATCACACCGCTAATATAACTAAAATATTAGTTTGAACTAAATTTTTAGTTTAATAATTGTAACATTATCGCCAATTAAGCGTCCTATAAAAGAATTTAAGTATGAGATATGGAAATTTTTTTAGCGTGTACGGCACTGTTTTTAATGGTTTTAGGCATCTTAGGTAGTTTTCTTCCTGTATTGCCAGGTCCGCTTACAAGTTGGGCTGGTCTTTTAGTTCTTCATTTTACTGAAGGAGTAGAAATGAGTCGGACGTTTTTAATAGCAACTCTTTTAGTGGCTCTTTTAATTTATGTCTTAGATTATATCATTCCGGCCATAGGTACCAAACGATTTGGAGGAAGTAAGGCTGGAATGATTGGCACAACCATAGGTTTAATTATAGGATTAATTTCTCCTATTCCATTTGGCATCATCGTAGGTCCTTTTATCGGTGCACTTATAGGAGAGATGATACACCGTAACGATTTTAACAAAGCATTAAAAGCTGCTTTTGGGTCGTTTTTAGGTTTTATAGCTTCAACTTTTTTAAAATTTATTGTAGCTATAATTTATTTAGGCTTTTTTATTATAAAATTATCAGAACACAATAGCAGCTGGTTTTAATAGAAAAAACCTAATTACATAAGATGTAACTAGGTTTCATTTCTTGCTATTAATTCAACAATAACTAATAAGGGATTAATTAACTTTTGCTGACTTCGGTAAATATATTGAAGTCATTTAACTTTTTGCTGCGGAAAAACCACACACCTGCTGTGGAAAAACCGTACTTTCCTTATTTTGCAATGGTTTCAAGAGGATAAAAATCTTAAAAAAAGCTGTTTTTTTTTGCACTTTTTTTATAAATACCCTTTTTCTCGTGCTTCTTTCAACAAACTTTCATCTTTACCGTCTTCAATACAGAACAAATTTTTAAGCTGTTTTTTACGTTTTTCTATAGCACTTGTAGAAATATCTATATACTCATTTAAGCTTTTAGTTTTTATACCTTGAGACAATAGATGTAGTATTTTTCGATTGATCTCGTCGATATAAATATCACTAGAAATCGCTTTTTTAGTGTAATTACTGACAGTACTACTATAATAAGGTGGAGATTTTAGAATTTGCTGAAAACCATCTGCTAATTCCATTGACGTTAAATCGCTTTTAATAAGAAAACCATCAGGATCAATTTCCTTTATAATATTATGGATTCTAAATGTTTCATTAAACATCGTAAGAATGACAATTTTAGTTCTTGGCATTAATCGTTTTGCCAGAAGAGCTAAATCTTCACCAGAGGTGTACCTACCATCCTCTGATCCAGGTAAACTAATATCAAAAAAGCAGATATCGTAAGGATATTTTTTAGAAGCCCGTTCAATCATTATTACAGCAGTATCGCAATTATTTGCGGTGTCTATGTATAAATTTTGATCCTCCTTTTTGGTTGCCATTAATACATTCTGATAGCCTTCTATAATAATGGGATGATCATCTACCATTAAAATTTTGATGTGATCCATTTTAAATTAGTTTGTATAAGGAATTTTAACATTAACTGTTGTACCAGTATCGTGTTGCGATGTAAAGTCGATAGTACCATTAATATCACTCACTCGAGATCTCATATTTTTTAAACCAATGCCTTTTTTACTTTTTGAAGCATCAAATCCGGAGCCATCATCTGTAATATCCAAGCAAATTAAGCCATTTTCTAATGAAACACAAATGGTAATGGCATTAGCATTGGCGTGTTTATAGATATTCTGCATAGACTCTTGAATAATTCTATAAATATTTATTTTCACCTTGTTAGATACTAAATCCCAATTGATACCATCAGCATACGTAAATTCGTGCTCTAAATTATAAGCATGCGTTTGTGATTCAATAAGTGTAGTAATAATATCCATAAAACTTGAGCCAGAGATAAAATCAGTGTTTAACTCATGTGATATTTTTCTAATATCATGCTCAATAGTTTTAAGCTGACTAATATACTTAGCTCGCGCCAGCATAGCCTCTTTACCTTCATTGAAATTAATACTATCTAAACTGAGCCGCACTCCAAAGAGACTACCCAAAACTCCATCGTGTAACTCTTTTGAAACTCGTGTTTTTTCTTTCGCTCTGGCCTCATCAACCTTATCCTGCTGACTTAACATAAGGTTATAAATATCTTCATTTGCTTTTTGCTGTACTTGTATTAACTTCAATTTTCTGTTTTTAGCACGTTGAGAAATAACGATATAAACTAAAATAATAGTTAACAATAATCCCATTGATAAGATTAACAGATAAAGATTTTCTTTAGAAATTTGTTTGTTTTCAGCTTCAATCTGTTCTGTATCGAATTTGATTCTTGCGAACTTATTTCTAACTTTTAGATCTTCTGCCCTAAGACTATCAGTCAATTGAATATGTTCAATTAACAATGGTCTAGCTTTATCCCCATTAACCGCCTTAGACAAGTTGAGTAAAGCCTCCAACCTCGTTTGATTCGAACCCACTTTTTTTGCTATACCTAAAGCATGTTCACTGTATTTTACAACTGAATCGTTATACCCGTTTTTCAAATAAAATTCAGATAAATCTAATGAGAAGTGCATTAAAGTTACTTCATCATCTAAACGTTTAATAATTTTATAGGCGTTTTTATATTCACCTTCAAGTATTTCAAAATCATAATCATTAGATGCAAATTTAGCTTTATTGATATGGTTATGTAGCACTGCATAAAATGTAGGATCTTCATCTTCGTATTTAGATTTTAATGGCAATAGACTCTCATACAAATCAATTGCTTCTCTATATCTTCCAATTTTACGATAAACATTTGCTTTATTGTTTATAGAGTAAATTTCATTAATAAACCCATTTTGCATCATTTTTGCATACTTAATGGATTGCTCATAGTACTCTATAGCTTTATCATGATTCTCTAACTCATTTGAATTAATAGCTAATAGGTTATATAAACTCCAATACATATCTAAGCGATACTCAGTCTCTGGCAATCTATTTAAAATAGAAAGCGCTTTTACAGCATCATCTTCCGCAGCTGTATAAATTTTAGCCATTTGCTGAAGATCCGCAGAATAAAAAAGAGCATTGGCTTTTTCTTCTGAAACCTCGTTACTATTATAAAACTTCAAAGCTTTAGAATAAAAAAAATAGGCACTATCGTTCTGCTGTGTATACCTATAATATGACCCAAGATTTGAACCTGCAACCGTTACTGCTGATGAATCATTAATTTTTTTCGCTAAATCTAAATTAGCTCTATTTAAACTTATATATTTATCATATTCTTGTAAATAAAAATACCCCGTAGATAAACTCCGATTTGCTTTTAAAATCATTGAGTCTATTTTAGCTAACTTTGCCAATTGTGATGCAGTACTAGCATATTTAAATCGTTCTTCTAATGAATAATTATCATCCTTGGATTTAATAATTAAAGTATTAATTGAATCTATGGCTTTATTTTGAGCATAAGTTACATTAGATGCAATCTGAATAATAAATAAAATAAATATACGCCTCAACAATTTTTTTTGATTTGTATCAAAAATAGACTAAAATTAGAAATTACATAAAAATTAAAGCCCTCATATATCCTGAGAGCTTTTGTTTTATTTACACAACTTAAATATTATCCTTGAGTTTGTAATTTCAATTTTTTCTTATCAATAGCCATTAAATCTTTCGGACTATACTCTTTATAAGATGGTTTATCAGGATTAATAACAACATCTTTAGGCTTCATTCCAGAAATAGTTAATAATAAAACAGCTAGTAATGCAAGAGTAATTTTTAGGGTTTTCATAAGTATTATTTTTAGGGTTAAAATTATTCCATATCAAAATTGGTAACGCCAAGCGATACACTGAGGGAAGGGAATGGATTATTAACTATTTTAGGACTACCTAAAACAATACTAAAATTTAAAACGAGGGACGTTTTTTAGGTCATAAAATACCTGTAGTAAAATGGATTAAAATCGATATTTTTAAGCGTTTTTAAGACTCTATTACATATGCAAATATAAACGTAATATTGGAAAATCCTAACTAATCCTCGACAAAGTGTTTACTTACATCGCTTAAATGTAATTTTAATGTTTATAACTTGTTGAAAACTTGATATCTAAACATTAAATTCGCTTTGAAAAATTATTAGTTTTAATTTGAATAAATATTAAAATTTGGCATAAAAAAAAGCAACAATTCCTTATTACACTTTCTTTTTAATGATTAATAGTATCTATAACGACGGATCTTTGTTAAAAGTTACGGGTGCGTTAATCAAAAATAGATTTCTATATAACAATTCCTAGCAAGAAGCAGATACTTATAGTATAAATTGCCTAAAATTGGGCTGAAAATCATTATTAAAGAAGTCAAATTTTGCTTATCGAATACCCAGATATTAAAATAGCTTTTAATTTAGATCAAAGACTTAGAGATATATATAATACTAAAACATCAACACAAGTTGCATACACTAAGTTAGTTCCCCAGCATAAGAAATTAGAACGAACTGAATTTATAACCTTCAATGCAATAGCTAATACCGCAACATTCAACTATAAATTAATTTTAAACTATTTTATAAATAGAAGTACTAATGCTTCTACGGAAGCTTTCAATGCTAAAATAAAGGTGTTTAGAGCACAGTTTAAAGGAGGTAAAAATGTTGTTGAATGCTTTTCGTTTAGATTAACTACAATTTTTGCTTAAACACATGTTTTGAGGTTGATTTCTTTTGAGATGGATCCGCAAAATAGCCCTAAAACAAAAAAGCATCCCAATCTTCTAAATAAGAAAAAAGGAAAGCCTTTCATTGGATTACCAAATGACTTTGGTAAACTACTTCCCAAGATCACTCTTGGAACAACACAACATCTTTATATTGCTAAAAAAAGCTTCAATTACTTGAAGCTTCTTTTGCAATTTTAGCGGTCTGGACGGGACTCGAACCCGCGACCTTCGCCGTGACAGGGCGACATTCTAACCAACTGAACTACCAGACCGTTGCTTAATTGCGAGGGCAAATATACACCTCATTTTTAATTTGACAAACAAAAAAGTAAAAAAATAAATATTTTTCTAAAGAAATTTTTGACGCTCTATCATATAAGTCGTCAAAACACTATCAAATCCAGCATTAATATCGGCTTTTACATACTTAATTCGGTATTGACCACACTTCATTTTTAAGCTGCTAAAGTATTTATTTACAGCTTTTTCGTAGTTCTCTTTTATATTATCTGCATACAAATTAATATAATCTCCAGTCTCAACATCTATAAACCGCTTTGGCCTATTATCAAAATCAAAAAATTGTTCTTTTTCTTTATCAAAAACATGAAATAATACCACTTCGTGCTTATTATGCTTTAAATGCCTAAGTGCTTCAAACAGTTTTTCGTCGTTTTCTGAGGTTTGAAACATATCTGTGAATACAAAAATCAAAGACCTACGTTTTATCTTTTCTGCAATCTGATGCAAATATTTATAGGTTTCTGTGGTTTTAGCTTCTCGTTTTGAAACGACCGCAGCACTTAACTGATGTAATAGCATTTGATGATGACGCTCACTACCCTTTTCAGGCGCATAAAAATCATAATTATCACTATAAATACTCAACCCTACAGCATCGCGTTGCTTTTTTAGAATAGACATCAAACAAGCACTAGCTAAAGCCGAAAAAGCCACCTTATTAAGATGATCTATAGAATTACCTGCCGTATCTGGATAATGCATAGAACTGCTGTTATCTAAAATAATATGGCATCGCAAATTAGTTTCTTCATCATATCGTTTAGTATACAAACGATCGGTTTTAGCATAGAGCTTCCAATCTATATGTTTAGTACTTTCTCCTGGATTGTAAATTTTATGCTCAGCAAACTCAGCAGAAAACCCATGAAATGGACTTTTATGCATACCAGCAATAAAGCCTTCAACCACTTGCTTGGCTAATAATTCGAGGTTTTTAAAACCACCTGTTTTGTTAAGTTCTTGCTGTAAATTCATATCATATCTAAACTAAAAAAGGTTCACCAAATAGGCAAACCTTTTATCACTTCTTTTAGAGTATTGATTACAATAATGCGTCAATAGCGTCAGAATACGCTTTCTTAGGAGCCACACCTACTTGGCGACCAACAACTTCACCTCCTTGAAAAACTAATACTGTAGGTATGTTTCTTACACCATATTTAGCAGCAAATTCTTGATTAGCATCAACATCCACCTTACCAACTATAGCTTTACCTTCATACTCTGTACTGATTTCGTCAATTACTGGTCCTACCATACGACAAGGTCCACACCAAGCAGCCCAAAAATCAACCACTACAGGCTTATCACTCTTTAATACTGTTTCTTCAAAATTTGCATCTGTTATTTCTAATGCCATAATATTTATTTTTTATTGTATTGTACTTCGCTTTCCTTCCACTATTATTATGATGGAAGTACAAAATTAGTCAAAATATTTGTCAAACCTTACAAAGCCTGTATATGTTTTGATTATAGCCTTATAGACGGCTTATATGTTTCATGATTTTTGAAAAAGTAATCAGATTAATTCAACTTATACATCACATCATACTCTTTTAAACTGTTTAAAAGCTCTTGTGAGATCTTCACCTTATTCTTACGACTAGGCATCTGTACTTTAATTTTTTCAGCATTGTCATAGATCACAAAATTTAAAGTCTGGCTTCCTTCATGATACTTAATTAAATCATATAATACATTAACTTTATCTCGTTCCAAATCTCTAATATTAAGTTGTATAGATAACTTTTTAGCGTAAGTATCCATTACATCATGCAACAGTTGAAAATTATTAAACTGTATTCTTGGCTCTCCTTTTTTTCCTGTATCTCTATTTACCCAACCTTCGCGTACAAAAGCTCTGACATAAACAAAAGAATTGATAACAAAGAAGTGTCTAAATTTTAAATAATCTTCACCAAAAATCCGGAATTCAAAACTATCTGTATAATCTTCAATCGTAAAAATAGCCCAACCTTTACCTTGTTTACTCACGCGATGTTGCACGTCTGTAACTACACCTCCAAAGGTCACTTCTTTATTAACTATAGCTTCTAAATCGTTAAAATGAGCAACTACTCCGTTGCAAAAGGTTTTCATTTCAATGGCAAAATCATCTAGAGGATGTCCAGAAATATAAATCCCTACCACCTCACGTTCTCGAGATAGTTTCTCCATTGTTCCCCAATCTTCGCATGGTGGCACTACGGGTTCTGCAATTTGCACATCACTTGCGGCACCAAACAAACTCACTTGTGCAGAGTTTTCGTTTTCCTGATGTTTAGCACCATATTTTACTGCCTTTTCTAAAAATGTAATACCATCACCATCATGAGCAAAATATTGCGCTCTATGGGTTTCTGACCAACAATCAAATCCACCAGCGTTTGCTAGACCTTCAAAAGCCTTTTTATTAGCCGCACGCAAATCAATGCGCTTAGCTAAATCAAAAATAGATTTATAATGTCCGTCTTTTTTTCTATTTTCTACAATGGTTTGTACGGCTCCATGCCCAACTCCTTTAATAGCTCCCATTCCAAACCGTACTGCATTATCCTTATTTACGGAAAATTTATAAAAACTTTCGTTAACACTTGGCCCCAAAACAGGTAGACGCATTCGCTTACACTCTTCCATAAAGAAGGTTACAGACTTAATATCGTTCATGTTATTAGACAATACCGCTGCCATATATTCTGCGGGATAATGCGCTTTTAAATACGCTGTTTGGTAGGCTATCCAAGCATAACAAGTAGAGTGCGATTTGTTAAAGGCGTAACTAGCAAAGGCCTCCCAATCCTTCCAGATTTTCTCTAGCTTCTTTTTATCTAAACCTTTGGCTCCTGCTTGCTCAATAAATTTCGGTTTCATTTTATCCAAAACCGCAATTTGCTTTTTACCCATGGCTTTTCTCAAGACATCGGCTTCACCTTTGGTAAAATCAGCTAATTTTTGAGACAGCAACATTACTTGCTCTTGGTAAACCGTAATACCGTAGGTTTCTTTTAGGTACTCTTCCATTTCTGGTAAATCGTACACAATCTCTTCGTCACCATGTTTACGCGCAATAAAACTTGGAATATATTCCATTGGACCAGGACGATACAAGGCATTCATGGCAATTAAATCATCAAAAACCGTTGGTTTAAGATTCTTCATGTGTTTTTGCATCCCTGGAGATTCATACTGAAAGACTCCTACAGTCTCTCCTCGTTGGAATAACTCGTAGGTTTTTACATCATCTAAAGGAAAATTCTCTGGATCTAATTCTATATCATGTTTAGCCTTAACAAGTTTTACAGTATCCTTAATTAAAGTTAAAGTTTTTAACCCCAAGAAATCCATCTTTAACAACCCAGCACTTTCCACCACCGAGTTATCGAATTGGGTTACATATAAGTCTGAATCTTTAGCTAAAGATACAGGCACATAATTGGTAATATCACTTGGGGTAATTATCACACCACAGGCGTGAATCCCTGTATTACGAACTGAACCTTCTAAAATTCGAGCTTGATTCAAGGTTTCGGCTTGAAGATCGTCTCCCTCCGAAATATTAAGCAGTTCATTAATTTTTTCTAAATCTTCAGCTCTGAATTTTTTAGCCAATTCCTTTTCATCTAACCCAAAAATCTTTCCGAGTTTAGACATTAAAGGAATTAACTTCGCTATATGATCGGCTTCATTTAGTGGTAAATCTAATACTCTGGCAGTATCTCTAATAGACGATTTAGCAGCCATGGTTCCGTACGTAATAATCTGAGCCACCTGATTAGCACCATATTTTTCAATAACGTAATCCATAACACGACTTCGACCTTCATCATCAAAATCGATATCAATATCAGGCATACTTACACGATCTGGATTTAAGAAACGCTCAAAAAGTAAATCGTACTTAATAGGGTCTATATTAGTAATCCATAAACAATATGCTACTACAGATCCTGCTGCAGAACCACGACCAGGACCCACGGAAACATCCATTTTTCTAGCTTCGCGAATAAAATCTTCTACAATAAGGAAGTATCCTGGATATCCTGTTTTTTCAATTACGCCGAGCTCAAAATCAAGACGTTCTTCAATTTCTGGTGTAATTTCACCATAACGAATTTTAGCTCCTCTATAAGTAATATGTCTTAAAAAAGCATTTTCTCCACGTTTACCTCCGTCAATTTCATCTTCTTCATGTTTAAATTCATCTGGAATATCGAATTTAGGTAGTAATACATCTCTAGCTAATTCGTAGGGCTCTATTTTATCAACAACCTCTTGGATGTTAACAATAGCTTCAGGCACATCTCTAAATAACGCCTTCATTTCTTCAGATGACTTAAAGTAATATTCCTGATTTGGTAAACCATAGCGATAACCACGTCCACGACCAATTGGTGTAGCTTGCTTTTCTCCATCTTTTACACACAATAAGATATCGTGTGCATTGGCATTTTCTTGGTCAACGTAATAGGTATTATTGGTGGCGACCAATTTTACATTATGTTTTTTAGAAAATTGAATTAATACCGGATTTACACGGTTTTCATCTTCCTGATTATGGCGCATGATTTCGAGATATAAATCATCTTGAAACGTCTCTTTCCACCACAATAAAGCTTCTTCTGCTTGGTTTTCGCCCACGTTTAACACCTTACTTGGTACCTCACCATAGAGATTTCCTGTTAAGCAAATTAAATCTTCTTTGTATTGTTCAATGAGTTTTTTATCAATTCGAGGTACATAATAAAAGCCGTCTGTAAAAGCGGCCGAAGATAGTTTTGCTAAATTGTGATAGCCATTTTTATTTTTGGCCATAAGCACAATTTGATACCCATTATCTTTTCGGGTTTTATCAGTATGGTCTTCACACACAAAGAACTCACAACCTATAATTGGCTTAATTATTTTTCCTTTCTTTTCTAATCCGGCTTCTTCAGCTTCTTGATGCTGTGCTTTTATTTTTTTATTATGACCAGAAACCGCACTTACAAAGTGAAAAGCTCCCATCATATTACCATGATCGGTCATAGCAACCGCAGGCATGTTTTGTTTGGCTGCTGCTGCAACTAAATCTTTAATACTTATGGTAGATTGTAAAATTGAATACTGCGAATGGTTATGCAAATGGGCGAAATCAGCATCTTTAATTTGTGACGCTGCCTCTTTATCAACAACGATTGGTGTAGCATCAGCTTGTTCTTTTTGAAGTCGCGCGTTGATTTTAGCACTTTCCCGCTTAAGGTTGATATGCTTTAATCCGATGAGTTGAATTTCTGCAGGATTCTCTTGTGTATATTTTTCAAAATATTCTGGCTCTACATCTAACTGTTCTTTGGTGTATTGTTTACGACGAATTAATTCTAAAAAACAACGTGTGGTCGCTTCAACATCGGCTGTAGCATTGTGTGCCTCAGCAAAGGGCTGATTAAATAAATACTCGTGTAATTCCGTTAAAGTTGGCAATTTAAATTTCCCATAGCGTCCGCCAGGAATCTGACATAAACTAGCGGTATGTTCGGTACAGGTATCTAAAACGGGGAGTTCTTGTAGTGGATTTTCTACGTCTTCACGTACAAACTCCGCTCCCATAATATTTAAATCGAACTTTACATTTTGCCCTACAACAAATTTAGTTTGCGATAACGCCTTATTGAATTTCTCTAAAACTTCTGCCAAAGGAACACCTTGCTCTTGGGCTAATTCTGTTGAAATTCCGTGTATTTTTTCGGCATCATAAGGAATATTAAAACCCTCGGGTTGCACCAAATAATCTTGATGGTCTATACAATTTCCCATACCATCATGCAGTTGCCATGCAATCTGAATACATCTTGGCCAATTATCCGTATCTGTAATTGGTGCGTCCCAACGCTTTGGTAATCCTGTAGTTTCGGTATCGAATATTAAATACATGTAGTGTTCGGTCGTTTTGTTATTAAATGGCGTGATTTATAGCAAGAGCACTATAATATAAAACACTAATAATCAGTAAAAACTAAATATATATCCATTAAAAAGCTAGCTTATAAAATTACATAGAATTTAAACTTTTCTCAAATGAAATTACAAAGAGTTTTGAACATAAAAAAAGCGCTACTCAAAAAGAGTAACGCTGACATATTTTCGTAGAATAAATTTAGGCCTGTAAATAATCTGGCACTCCATCACCGTCAGTATCTACAGCGTCATCAGGATTACCATCACCGTTTGGATCCGCATTTTCATTTATAGTTAATAAAGTATCACCATCATCATCGTTATCTAAATAATCAACATCACCATCACCATCTGTATCGAGAGGGTTTCCGTCTTCGTCTTTAGCTTCAAATTGAGTTAACACACCATCTCCATCATCGTCATTATCCATATAATTTGGTATGCCATCAGCATCGGTGTCATCATTCTCAATATCACCATCTCCGTTAAAATCTTCATAGGCATCTGGCACTCCATCACCGTCCGTATCACCACAATCTAATCCATCTATTTCAGTTTGAATACTACCATCAACATCACCACAAATCTCTATTTGCTCTTGCAAGTAAAATAAATATTGTGCACACTTTTCATTATAGTTTCCAATAGTAGCAGTCACATATTGTGAATTTGCCTCTTCCACATTAGCCGTTGCAATCTCACATGAAATTTGACAATCACCTAAGCCATCTATAATAGCCTGTAATGACCCATCGGAATCTCCACAAAAGGTTCGTTGTTCGGTTAATGCATTAGCATATACACTACAAGCGGCAGCATAAGCATCACTATCTACAAATTCTAAATCTGATGCATATGTTGCCTCATAAGCAGATAACGCCACATCTACAGCAACGGTTACATCCATACACGTTATTGGGTCTGCAGGAAACTCACCAGAAATTAAAGGCACTTTATAAAAGATACCATTTGTAAATCCTATAGAGTTTAACCCAGAAGCATCAAAAGCTAAAAAACGATAGGTTCCGGTAAAGGTACCATTTACCACGTCAATCTCTTCGATAACAATCTCACCTAATTCAGGATATATTGATACACTTTCATCAGGTTCGTTAGTCGTAGAATACGTAGTACCAAAAGCATCAACATACTGCGCTTCAATAACATCAATATCACCAACAATAAACGTAGATTCAATTACAGAAGGTACAGTAAGTTTAACAGCTTCAACAGCATTGGTTCCTGTAATGGTTAAAAAACCATTAACATCGATACTTGCCGAAAAGCCCTTAGCTCTCCAAAGTTCATTCTCACGGTCTCCCTGAAAAGCTGGTGTATTAAATTGTACTTCATCACCACAGCTGAATACTGTTAAAAAAACAAGAGATAAGAGGATTAGTTTTTTCATCATTTAAAAATGTCTTTTATCTATGCTCCAAATATAACGAAACAAGAATGCCAAAAGTATAATAATTTTTAATAATGAGCGTAAATCAATTTTGTCTTTTAGCTAAAGTGAAGATCTTGTGAGTTTAAATGATGTAAATAGTTATAAATTAAAAAAAATACAGTATCTTTGCGCCCGCCTTAACGACATGGACAACTATGTCGAATTGGCTTTCATTAATAACCGAGGTCGTGAACCTCACTAATTAATTATTATGCCTGTAAAAATTAGATTACAAAGACACGGTAAAAAAGGAAAACCTTATTACTGGATCGTAGCAGCGGATTCTCGCGCTAAAAGAGATGGTAAATACCTAGAAAAATTAGGTGCTTACAATCCAAACACAAATCCTGCAACTATCGAATTAGACGTTGACGGAGCTGTACAATGGTTACAAAATGGTGCACAACCAACTGACACGGCAAAAGCAATTTTATCTTATAAAGGTGCGATGCTTAAAAACCATTTAGCTGGTGGTGTTAGAAAAGGAGCTTTAACTGAAGAGCAAGCACAAGCTAAATTTGAAGCTTGGTTAGAAGAAAAAGCGTCTAAAGTACAAGCAAAAACTGATGGCTTATCTAAAGCTGATGCAGACGCTAAAGCTAAAGCACTTGAAGCTGAAAAAGCAGTAAATGAAGCACGTATTGCTGCAGCTGCTCCAGTTGTTGAAGAAGAAGCTGCAACTGAAGAGACTGCCGCTAACGAAGAAGAATAAAAAATATTTTTTTATACTTTTAACCCAGACTAAATTTAGTCTGGGTTTTTTTATTGGCTAAAATGTCACTTTAAGCACATAAAAAAGGCATTATTTAGAGCACGACATTACTATTTTACAAACTGTAATTATACTTACAACATACCCGCATGAAAAAAGAAGACTGTTTCTATTTAGGAAAAATTGTATCAAAATATAGCTTTAAAGGAGAACTACTAGCTAAGCTTGACACAGACGAACCCGATTTATACGATAATTTAGATGCTGTATTTCTAGATTTAAGAGGTAATTTGGTGCCCTTTTTTATTGAAACGTCTCAATTACATAAATCAGATTTACTACGTTTAAAATTTGAAGATGTAGATAATGAAGCCGATGCCGATGCTTTAATTAAAACCGAATTGTACCTACCTTTAGAGATGCTACCTAAACTAGAAGGTAACAAATTCTACTTTCATGAGATCATCGGATTTAAAATAAAAGACCGCAATTTTGGTGAGGTCGGCATTATAAAAGGGATTAATGATTCTACAGCTCAAGCGTTATTTGAGATAGATAGAGATGGTATTGAAATACTAATCCCAATGAATGATGAGTTTATCATCAAAGTTGACCGATCAAACCATACTATTGAGGTCAATACTCCAGAAGGATTAATTGAATTATATCTTGAAGACTAAGCCTTGTATCCTCTAAAGTAACCATCTCCAATAAGGCCTTTTAAACTCCGCTTTAACCCAACTATGAATAAACCATTTAAATTTAAACAGTTTACAGTACAGCAAGATCAATGTGCTATGAAGATTGGTACAGATAGTGTGCTACTTGGAGCATGGACTTCTGTTGATAAAAAGCCTAATTCTGTTTTGGATATTGGTGCAGGCACAGGTATTTTATCTTTAATGATTGCTCAACGATGTTTTGCTGAAAATATTGAAGCAATAGAAATAGATCCTAAGGCCTATGAGCAATGTGCTGAAAATTTTGAAAACTCACCTTGGGCAGATCGTTTATTCTGCTACCATGCAGGCATGATAGAATTTGTTGAAGAGGTCGAAGATAAATACGATCTCATTATATGTAATCCACCATTCTATTCTGAAGACTACAAAACCGAAAATTCATCTCGAAATTTAGCCCGTTTTAATGACGCGATGCCTTTTGAACACTTAATTTATGCCGTTGTAAATCTATTGTCTCATACTGGTATATTCTCAGTTGTAATTCCATTTAACGAAGAAGCAAATCTTATATATTTAGCCTTAAAACTTGGTCTATTTCCTAATCGAATTTTACATGTGAAAGGAAATCCTGAATCAGATATTAAACGTAGCTTAATAGAATTCTCTTTTGATGACACTGAAAGTAAAACTAGTAAATTGATCATAGAAACTGCACGTCATCAATATACAGATGATTATATTAATCTTACTAAAGATTTTTATCTTAAAATGTAATTCTAATGTTTGGCAATGATAACGTTTTCGTTACTTTTGTGAAACTTATAAAATAACACCTTCTATTTTGATAAATTCTTAATACAAGAAGGCATAAATATAAAAATTAGAATGAAACCAGATTTATTCGAAGCTCCAGATTATTACAACCTCGACGAATTACTTACAGAAGAGCACAAATTAGTACGCGATGCGGCCAGAGAATGGGTAAAACGAGATATCTCTCCAATTATTGAAGACTATGCTCAAAAGGCAGAATTTCCAACTCAAATTGTTCAAGGATTAGCTGATATTGGTGCTTTTGGGCCCTATATTCCTGAGGAATATGGAGGAGCTGGTTTAGACCAGATTTCATACGGCTTAATCATGCAAGAAATAGAACGTGGTGATTCTGGTGTAAGAAGCACTGCCTCTGTACAATCGTCGTTAGTAATGTATCCGATTTGGAAATATGGAAACGAAGCTCAAAGACAAAAATACCTACCCAAATTAGCCTCTGGTGAATGGATAGGCTCATTTGGATTAACAGAGCCCGATCATGGTTCTAATCCAGGTGGTATGGTTACCAATTTTAAAGACATGGGTGACCATTATTTATTAAATGGTGCTAAAATGTGGATTTCTAATGCTCCATTTTGTCAAATTGCAGTAGTTTGGGCCAAGAACGAAGAAGGTAGAATTCACGGTCTCATAGTAGAACGTGGCATGGAAGGCTTTTCTACACCAGAAACACACAACAAATGGTCTTTACGTGCAAGCGCTACTGGAGAGCTAATTTTTGATAATGTAAAGGTACCTAAAGAAAACTTACTACCTAATAAATCTGGTTTAGGCGCTCCATTAGGATGTTTAGATTCGGCACGTTTTGGTATTGCATGGGGAGCCATTGGTGCCGCTATGGATTGTTATGATACTGCTTTAAGATACAGTAAAGAACGTTTACAATTTGGAAAGCCTATAGGCCAGTTTCAACTACAACAAAAGAAACTAGCCGAAATGATAACCGAAATCACTAAAGCACAATTATTAGCATGGAGACTTGGAGTTATGCGTGAAAACGGCACTGCAACTTCAGCGCAAATTTCAATGGCTAAACGTAACAATGTAGATATGGCTATTAACATTGCACGTGAAGCTAGACAAATGTTAGGCGGAATGGGAATTACAGGCGAATACAGTATTATGCGTCATTCTATGAATCTAGAAAGCGTAATTACTTACGAAGGTACACACGATATCCATCTCCTCATCACAGGTTTAGATGTCACTGGGTTAAATGCTTTTAAATAAGAACTACATCTCAACAGAAAATGATATTTATAAGAAATGCTTCCGCTATTAGGAAGCATTTTTTATTTAAATTTACTGCATGTCCTCTAGAACAAGATTAAATCGTGCTTATAAAAATGCCAAACGCCTCCCGTTTGATGATAGCTCTAAAATAATATTGTTTAGCGATTGCCATAGAGGAGATAATAGTTTTGCAGATGATTTTGCTAATAATCGTAACATCTACTATCACGCTTTAAGACACTATTACAATGAAGGCTTTGTGTATTGCGAACTTGGAGACGGTGATGAACTTTGGGAAAACTTATCCTTTGAATCCATTTTCAGCGCTCATAAAAATGTGCACATGCTAATGAAGCAATTTCACGATGAAGACCGTTTACATATGATCTGGGGTAACCATGATATGGTCTATCGTGATCCTAAATATGTCGAAAAACATTTATCTACTTTTTTTGATCCTAAAACTGGAAACGATGAAGATTTATTTTGTGGAATACAATATCATGAAGCGTTAATTTTAGAACACAAAAACACACAACAAAACTTATTTTTAACCCATGGACACCAAGCAGATTGGTGGAATTATACCTTTTGGAAATGGAGTCGATTTTTAGTGCGAATATTGTGGAAACCCTTAAACGTTATGGGTATTGCAGACCCTACCACTCCTGCAAAAAATTATAAGGAACTTATTAAAGTAGAACGACGAACCAAACGTTGGATTATTGAAAACAATAACCTTATTACAATCGTTGGCCATACCCATCGCCCGCGTTTTCCAGAACCTGGAGACATTGCTTATTTTAATGATGGAAGTTGTGTACATCCAAGAAGCATCACAGGTCTTGAAATTGAAAATGGAGCTATTTCTTTAATTAAGTGGCAAATTGTAACCACAGAAGATGGCAACTTAAAAATTGATCGTTTTTTATTAGAAGGACCTACAAAATTGGCGGATTATAAAACAGACTAAATTTGAAATTAAAAACGTTTATTATAATGTCAATCGGAAAGCTTACGCCTCTTCTACTCCTCCTATTTTTCCCCTGGAAACAAAATCTAGAAACCAGTTTTAATTCTAGAAAAGCAGACAACCATAAAGTGATAGAGGCTAAGAACCAAGATTTCAAAACCATCGATTTTTCAAAATACACATTGAATACTACAGATGGAAAACTAACTAAACTATCATTAGAGAAAGGTAAAATTTACATTCTTGATTTTTGGTATTTAGAATGTAAACCTTGCGTAAAAGACCATCACGCTATTGCCAAATATATTAAAAACGGAAAAAACAATAGTATTGAAATAATTGGAATGTCTATTGATAGAAGTAAAAATAAATGGACAACCTATTTAAAACTAAATCACTATAATTGGCCAAATTATAACCAGTTTGGTTATGACACATCACTCTATAAAGATTTAGAAATACAGTTGTTTCCCACGTATTTAGTGGTCAATAGCAATGGGGATATACTTCATAAATCAAATCGATTTAATAATGCTTTGGATTTTGCAGGCTCCACTAAATTTTAGACTATGACACATTCGTAATTTACTAAAAGATGCCTATGTTTACAGGAAATTACGATTCTGGCGCTAGCTCTACTTTCAAACCCTCCATTTCTGGTGTCATTTGTATTTGGCATCCTAGACGCGAGTTGTCTTTAACATAAAATGCCTCAGAGAGCATTGCTTCTTCGTCGTCTTGCATTTCTGGCAATTCGGTATCACTCAACACATAACATTGACAAGACGCACACATAGCCATGCCACCACAAATTCCGATAGTACCTTCTGGTGCTAACTCATAAGAGCGTACTACTTCCATAAGATTCATCGCCATATCCGTCGGAGCTTCAATTTGATGTATTACACCCTCACGATCTATTATTGTGATGTTGACGTCTTGTTCCATTACATGTATTTTGTCTCAATTCTATTTAAATTTACTCTATTGCCTTTACAACGGCTTTTGGAGCTTCTTTTCTTGTACCATCAAAACCATTAACTCCCGCAACTGTTGTATATTTTAACACGTAGCGTTTACCTGGATTAATAATCTTATAAGCAGATTGACACATTAATGTTGCTTCGTGAAAGCCACAAAGAATTAATTTTAATTTACCAGGATAGGTATTCACATCTCCAATAGCAAAAATACCAGGAATATTAGTTTGGTAATCTAGCGAATTATCAACTTTAATCGCATTTTTTTCAATTTCTAAACCCCAATTTGCTATCGGTCCCAATTTAGGAGACAACCCAAATAAAGGAATAAAGTGATCGCATTTAACTTCAAACTCCTTTTCAATGTGTTGTGCTTGTTTTACAACTACACCTTTTACTTTCTTATCACCTAGAATTCCAACGACCTCAGCAGGTGTTATAAGATTTATTTTCCCTTTATTTTTAAGTTCCTGAACTTTCTCTACCGAATCTAAATGGCCTCTAAATTCGTTACGTCTATGAATAAGTGTCACACTTTTAGCCACATCACTTAAAAAGATACTCCAGTCTAATGCCGAATCTCCTCCACCTGCAATTACGACATTTTTACCGCGATAGATTTCAGGCTCTTTAATCATATATTCTACACCTTTATCTTCAAAATCTGTAATATTATGAATTAAAGGCTTTCTCGGTTCAAAACTTCCTAGTCCACCAGCAATAGCAACTACAGGTGCTTGATGCTTAGTCCCTTTATTTGTCGTAACAATAAACGAACCATCTTCCTGTTTTTCTATGGTATCTGCACGCTCACCTAATGTAAACCCAGGTTCAAATTGCTTGCATTGCTCCATTAATCTATCTGTTAAATCACCAGCTAAAATTTCTGGATATGCTGGAATATCGTAAATAGGTTTTTTAGGATAAAGCTCTGTACATTGACCGCCAGGTTGTGGTAAGGCGTCAATTAAATGGCATTTTAATTTTAAAAGTCCAGCCTCAAAAACTGTAAAAAGTCCTGTTGGACCTGCTCCAATTATAAGTATATCTGTTGTAATCATGAATGTAAGATTGGATACAAAACTACTAATGTTGTGAATATTGTAATGTGATAATTGTCACATTATTTTTCAACATTAATAACTTTTTCGATTTGCGGTGCGTATTTTTTAATGGTCATCTCTACACCAGATTTTAAAGTCATCTGGTTAACACTACAAGACGTGCATGCACCAACTAATTGAACTTTTACAAGTTTATCATCATCAATAGATAATAAATTTATATCTCCTCCATCACTTTGAAGAAATGGGCGGATTTCGTTCAATGCTTTTTCTACATTTAATTTAAGTTCTTCTGAGTTCATTTACTTTTTGTTTGTAGCAGAACATCCTGCCATTGTTGTTATTTTTATTGCCTCAGTAGCTGGTAATGCTTCATTTCTATTTACCACTTGCTGAACCACTTCTCTAGTAATGGCTTCAAAAGCGGCTTCAGTCGGAGTAGCTGTTTGCATGGCTGCTGGTCGTCCTAAATCTCCAGCTTCTCTAATACTTTGCACTAATGGCACTTCACCTAAAAACGGTACTTTTAAATCCTCAGCTAAATGCTTCGCACCTTCTTTACCAAAGATATAATATTTATTTTCTGGAAGTTCTGCAGGTGTAAAATAAGCCATATTTTCTATGATACCCAAAACTGGCACATTTATACTGTCTTGTTGAAACATAGCCACACCTTTTTTAGCATCGGCTAATGCCACATTCTGCGGTGTACTTACTACAACAGATCCTGTAATAGGCAATGCTTGCATAATACTTAAGTGAATATCACCTGTTCCGGGAGGTAGATCGAGCAGTAAAAAATCTAACTCACCCCAAGCAGCATCAAAAATCATTTGATTTAATGCCTTAGAGGCCATTGGTCCTCTCCAAATTACAGCTTGATCTGGTTTTGTAAAAAACCCGATAGATAATACTTTAACTCCGTAATTTTCCACAGGTTTCATTTTCGATTTTCCATCGACATTTACAGATAAGGGACGTTCATTAGCCACATCGAACATAATGGGAATTGAAGGACCGTAAATATCCGCATCTAAAACACCGACTTTAAAACCCATTTTAGCCAATGTTACGGCCAAATTTGCTGTTACGGTAGACTTACCAACTCCACCTTTCCCTGATGCTACTGCAACAATATTCTGAATACCAGGAATTGCTTTTCCTTTGATCTCATTTTTAGGTTGCGCAGCCTTAGCATCAACTTTTACATTGACTTTTATCTTTGCTTTTTCATAAACCTCTTTATGAATTGTTTGCAAAATTTCAACTTCAGTTTTTTTTCGTGCTTGTAAGCTAGGATTTTTTATGGTGATATCTACAATTACCTCATCTGCAAAAGTAACTACATTAGTTACAGCACCACTATCTACCATATTTTCACCTTCTCCTGGTGCGGTTATGGTTTTAAGTGCATTAAGTATATCTTGTTTATTTAATTTCATATTGAATATAGAATTGAGAAATAAGCGTCTAGATTGCTTTCTCTTATTAAGATTTATTCTAAATGCAAAGGTAGTGCTAAAAGTTTAGAATTTGAAGTGTTCAAATTGAATTGATTAATGCCTTAATTCGATTTTTAAATAGATCTAACTGTGTAGCGATATACAAGCGTTTTTTTAACTAGATTACAATTCTTTTACTGGATCCCAATATACGCTTTCTAAATTCTGAATCTGATTTTCAACTACCGTTATACCTTCATTTTCTAATAGCTGTTGCATTAAGTTGGTGCCTTCAAAATGATGCTTTCCGGTTAATAATCCTTTTCTATTAACCACTCGATGTGCTGGCACGTCTTTTCCATGAGAACCGTTCATAGCATAACCTACGATTCTTGCGCTTTTACCTGCACCTAAATATTTTGCTATGGCGCCATAACTAGTCACTCTTCCGTAGGGAATTTTCTTAGCAACATCATATACTTTTTCGAAAAAACTAAGTGTTTCGGGTGGCATTTAGAATTCCTTTAAAATGTTAATTAAGGTGATTAAGGACACAAGTCCTGTGATGATCCCTATACTCAAATTCATACTTTTTTGAGACGAAAATTTTCGGTCTTTAATCTTATCAAAAAAGAAAATATAAAAATATAACATTACAAATGTACCTGTTGCAGCACCAGTGACATAAGTTACAATACTCAATTTTTGAAAATCCATTAATCCAAAAGACACCAGAGTAATGGTCATATAAGCTTGGTACGGAATAGGAAATATATTGAGTGCAGACAACAACATACCATGTAATAACCTTCCGTGTTTACTTTTTATTTCTGC
>Ga0193951_1000017_pt1 | contig 69834 bp, 68 predicted proteins | sample BB_2_MG_FD_140370 | JGI IMG/M metagenome (GOLD analysis project Ga0193951, IMG submission 140370) | Microbial mat bacterial communities from the Broadkill River, Lewes, Delaware, United States - BB_2_MG | ecosystem: Environmental > Aquatic > Freshwater > River > Microbial mats | place: USA...
ACTTCATTAACCAAGGTTAATTTAAAGCCTAAATTGTAATCGCGCTGTGTACGCTTAATCCTTTGCGAGTCTTTACTTTTCATAATAAGTCGATTTTGTGTCAACTTATTTCAGGACGGGACAGTAGTAACTAAAAAGCCTCACTTCTTTATACAGTGAGGCTTTTTTTTATATGTATAAAATAAGATTTTAATTATCTCTCAGCGCATGTACCACTCCACTAATAGTATGTGTGTTTCCTTGGTAATCTTCGTACGTTCCATTAAAATTGATGTCCATATATTCTCCAACACTTCCAAGAGAAGTAAGATTGTAAATTATGTTGTTATTAACATTAGAAATACCGAGACATTCTTCAAGATTGAAACCGGTGTTGTCATCACCAGTATCATTCCATGCGTAATTGTCATAGGTACCTTCATAGTTAGTGCTGTTTAATTTTCCGAACATATAAAAGCAATTGCCATCATTGCTAGAGCCACTAAGCGTTAATATAGGTGCGTTATAATTTGGTGAGTTTGCGTCGAACTGACTATTTATATTATCTAAGATATAAATGAGGTCTCCATCATCAATGCTATATTGAATAAACTCAGAAACCGTATTACAGGCTGTTATGGTACCAATATTAGTTAAAGGAGTTGTAAAAGTGTAACTAATACTATCTGTTGTTTGAAGATTTACATAATCACTTGCTTTTATTTGAAAAGTATTGTCTTCTTCACAACGTAATAAGCTTATTTCAAAAGTGCCATCACTTACAACATCTGTAAAAATTTGACCGCTATATTTTAACTGAACGTAACCATCGGTTACGGCATTATCATCACAAGTATTAAAATTTCCTGTTATAGTTTCTTCTATAATATCTGAGCTTTCTGGTACTGTTATAGAAATATTAGAGTCTGTTGAAAAAGGACCTATCATTTCAGAATAAAGTGCTGTATTTCCACAAAAATCATAACTATACACACTAAGTTCTAAGTTTTCATTGCTTGGTATATAACCACAAACTTCACCATTTTCGTTAGTATACCCAGTGGTTGTACCATAAGTTGTGCTAGTTATTTTTACCCAAAGATTGTTTAATGCATAGTTATCTTCATTGGTTGCTGCAATACATAGTGTAACCGCTTCTGCTTGAATGTCATAATTCCAAAATGAAAAGTGCGATACAGTGCCAACATACATGTTACCTTGCAACGTAGCTTCACCTTCTTCAATCCAATAACCTTTGGTTTCATCAAAATACCATAATGGAATGGTGGCTGGTGCTATAGCCATTAAACTTGGATCAACATACATTTGAATTTCGGATGTTGAGCCTTCCGCTAAATTAAGTTCTTCTCCAGCACTTCCACGCAATTCTACAGCGAGCATACCAAGCGTTTGAAGCATGCGTTCGGCTCCTTCTGTGTTTTGGGCGTACAACATACCTGGGCGTTGTAAAGGCATATCCTCGTCGGTTGGGTCTAAATGATGTACAATCACATTTACAGATCCTGAATATTCCGAACCATCCTCTTTAATAAAGTTGCCGTCAAAGCTAACAGAACTTCCATTGTTCAGCGAAACATTGCCAATTTCTCCACTATTTACTGTGCCTGTAACATTGGTGTCTAATAACATTATCGTCACTTTATTGGTACCATTAGAAGGTACCACGTTTCTAGAACCATGGATGTAACCTGCTTTTGAAGCTTTTATGTAGCCAAAACGTTCATTAACTGTCGCGTTCTTAATCATAAAAACACCATTGCTATCGGTATATGCAGTATTATCTCCAATAGTGACTAAAACGCCTTCAATGGGAAGATGATTTTTATCAATGACGGTGCCTAAAAAATCTCTTGAAATTTCATTACCAAAATATTCAGAAAATTCATCAGGAACAATTTCTTGTTGTTCACCTCCAGATATTCGGTCATCTTCGTCTTTTGAACAGGAACTGAAAGCGAGTGCAGCTATTAGAATTAATAAAATAAACTTGGGGAATTTACTTATACGTTTCATATTGAAATAGTTTTGATTGTTTATGATGTCTTATTTATAAAACAATCTTATAGATGGAATTCCTACTTTTTTGTAACGTTATGATATGAAAAACCCTCAACATTTTTAAATCATGCTGAGGGTGTCTTTTGAATCTATTTAGTACTTTCTAACGTTTAGAGATATCGACTCTCTCAATTATTTTTTCTATCTCACCAGCTTCGTTAGTGGTTGAGGCTTCAAAACTTTTTAATTCTTTTTCTACTTCGGCTTCTGTGCCTTCAAAAATGATTACTTCAGAAGTTTTTTTACCTTCTTTTAAGGTAGAATAATTAACCGTTGCTTTTGCTAAATCTTTAGATTCTACAGTCATTTCTATAGTTATATCTTCTTCGTTGTGGGCTAAGCCTGTTTCTTCAGCGTGACCTCCCAAAATTGGGGCAATCACCAAGCTAATTAAGCAAGTTAATTTAATTAAAATATTCATTGATGGTCCTGAGGTGTCTTTAAAAGGGTCACCAACCGTATCACCAGTAACTGCGGCTTTATGTGCTTCAGAGCCTTTATAAGTCATCTGTCCATTAATCTCAACTCCCGCTTCAAAGGATTTCTTAGCATTATCCCAAGCTCCACCAGCATTATTTTGAAAGATGGCCCAAAGTACACCCGATACTGTAACACCTGCCATATAGCCACCTAGCATTTCTGCGATTGCTAAAGCATCCATTCCAAATAACATGGGTACAAAAGCAATGATTAAAGGAAAACCGATGGTTAATAATCCAGGTAACATCATTTCTTTTAAAGATGCTTTTGTTGAAATCGCAACACATTTATCGTATTCAGGCTTTCCTGTACTTTCCATAATACCAGGAATCTCTCTAAACTGACGACGGACTTCTTGTACCATTTCCATGGCTGCTTTGCCTACAGCATTCATGGCTAATGCAGAGAAGACTACTGGCACCATACCGCCAACAAATAACATAGCTAATACAGGTGCTTTAAAGATATTGATACCATCAATGCCAGTAAAGGTGACGTAAGCCGCAAAAAGAGCAAGTGATGTTAAAGCTGCAGAGGCGATAGCGAAACCTTTTCCTGTGGCAGCTGTTGTATTTCCTACAGAATCTAAAATATCTGTACGTTCTCTTACAATAGGTTCTTGCTCGCTCATTTCTGCAATGCCTCCTGCGTTATCGGAGATTGGTCCAAATGCATCAATAGCTAATTGCATTGCTGTTGTTGCCATCATTGCTGAAGCTGCTAACGCAACTCCGTAGAATCCTGCAAAGGCATATGACGCCCAAATTGCTCCAGCAAATAACAATACTGAAGGAAATGTAGAAATCATACCTGTGGCTAAGCCTGCGATAATATTAGTACCCGCTCCTGTAGAGGATTGTTGTACTATTTTTAAGATAGGACGTTTGCCTAAACCTGTATAGTATTCAGTAACGGAAGAAATTACGGCACCTACAACTAAACCAACTAAGGTGGCATAAAATACGCGCATCGATGAAATTTCTTGTAAGCCTTCACCAAAGAAATTCATTAGCATTGTTTCAGGCAACATCCAAGTTACGAGTCCAAAACAAGCTGCAGCAACTAAAATAATTGAGGTCCAGTTACCTATATTTAAAGCACCCATAACCTGAGCTTCTTTGGCATCGTTACTTTTAATTTTTACGAGCATGGTACCAATAATAGAAATTATAATACCTACACCAGCAATAGCCATTGGCAGTAAAATTGGGCCAATACCTCCAAAATCATCAGCGATAGACCCTCCCATATCTTTAATAACGTAGTTACCAAGTACCATTGCTGCTAAAACGGTTGCAACATAAGATCCAAATAAATCGGCTCCCATACCAGCAACATCACCGACATTATCTCCAACGTTATCTGCAATTGTAGCAGGATTACGTGGGTCATCTTCAGGGATGCCAGCTTCAACTTTACCTACTAAATCCGCACCTACATCGGCAGCTTTTGTGTAAATACCACCACCAACTCTAGCGAATAATGCAATAGATTCTGCGCCAAGTGAGAAACCAGCAAGTGTTTCTAACACAATGGTCATGTCCATAGTATTAGTCCAAAGCCCTCCCATAAACACATGGAAAAATATAATGAAGAAAACGGTAAGGCCTAAAACGGCTAGTCCAGCTACGCCTAGCCCCATTACAGTACCACCTCCAAATGAGATTTTTAAAGCATTTGGTAAACTTGTACGAGCAGCTTGTGTTGTTCTAACATTCGTTTTAGTGGCAATTTTCATTCCAATATTTCCTGCAAATGCAGAAAAAACAGCTCCAAAAATAAAAGCAATTACAATAAGCCAATGAGTTGTTGGAACAATAAATGAAACAATCGCAAGAAGGATACTTACAATAATTACAAAAACAGCAAGAAGTTTGTATTCGGCATTTAAGAAAGCCAGCGCACCTTCATAGATATGATCTGAAATTTCTCTCATCTTACCATCTCCGGCGTCTTGTTTCATAACCTGAGTTTGTTTTACAAGCATATAAATTAATCCTAAAAGTGCCAATGCTATTGGCATATAAATCATCATTGATTCCATATAATATTTATTATTTTGATTAGTTTTTAGTTGGGTAAATGTAGTAAAATCAATCATATTTTTACGAAAAAAGCAATATCAATTACTTCAAATTGATTTTTTTCTAATCGTTAAGTGAAATAAATATGAATTACATATTATTAGTATTGGCTGATATTTTGCTGAAAATATATAATATCTACATAGAGAAATTGTTTAATTGAACCTTCTGTGCCTCTCCTCAGTTTCAATTTTATTTAGGTTTTAAAATAGTAAGGCAATTAAAAAAAGAAACCCTTTTACTATAGTAGTAAAAGGGTTTAATCAATAATATTTTAGAATGCACTAAATTGTGAATGTGCGTTTCTTTTTGTGTTCACTTTCGTCGTAGCGTTTTACACATTCGTGATAAATTTCTACAGCTTCTGCTGCATCTCCCCATCCACCAACATCAACTTTCTTTTTCTCTAAGTCTTTATATACTCTAAAAAAGTGTTCAATTTCTTTTAATCTATGTGGATTTAAGTCGCTAATATCTCTATTGTTGCTCCAAATTGGGTCTGAAACTGGTACACAGATAATTTTTTCATCTGGCCCTTTTTCATCTGTCATGTGGAAAACTCCAATAGGTCTTACTTCCATAACTACCATTGGGTAAGTGGGTTGGTGTCCTAAAACTAAAACATCTAAAGGGTCACTGTCTAATGCTAATGTTTCTGGAATAAAACCGTAATCACCAGGATACATCATAGATGAAAAAAGCATACGATCGAAACGTATTTTATTTAGTGTAAAATCGTATTCGTATTTGTTACGACTTCCTTTAGGTATTTCGATAAGTACATCGAAAGTTAAATCTTCTGTTTCTGACATTTTATAAATTGTATTTGGGTGTTCTGTATTTTTAGAACCGTTATTATATGTTTTGTTACTTCGTAAAGTGCTGCAAAGATAGTATATTGTGTGAGTTAGGCAATTAAATATGTTTTCAGTTTCTAGGCAAAGCGACTTCATAAATAATCTTCAATCTTAAAGGATAGGTCTTATTTATAGGGTTGTGCTTTTCTTCTTGAAATAGATTCAGTAATTTCGTTTTTCCCATAATAGTCAATGTGAGGATTCCTATTATACATAACCCAAAGTTACTTTTCAACAAATGAATACGCATTTAATACAAGTCATTAATCAACACAAGGAAACCATTAAGGTTTCGATGACACTAAAAGAAGAATCCAAACGTTTTACGAAACTTCTATTTAATGCGTTTTACGATTGTGATACCAATGCAGAGGAAGCATTAAAAGATTTAGAATCGCTTTTTTTGTCCATACGAAATATGGCATGTCCGCAAATTAAAAATCTGCCATGTAAGCGTTGGGATGATTTTAAAGCTAATATTCCCGATTTATACGCTAGTTTGCAAAAAGATGCTGAAGCCATTTATAATAACGATCCTGCATCTCAGTCTATTGAAGAAATTTACATAGCGTATCCTGGCTTTTTTGCAATTTCCATTTATAGAATGGCAAGAGTGTTTTATCAATTAAAATTACCTTTAATACCTAGATTAATGACAGAGCACGCTCATTGTGTTACAGGTATTGATATTCATCCTGGTGCTACAATTGGAGAATCGTTTTTTATAGATCATGGAACCGGAGTAGTAATTGGTGAAACTACAGAGATACATAATAATGTAAAGATCTACCAAGGAGTAACTTTAGGCGCGTTAACCGTTAAGAAAGATCAGCAAAATTTAAAGCGTCATCCTACGATAGAACATAATGTTACTATCTATGCCAATGCAACTATATTAGGAGGTCATACGGTTATTGGATCTCATAGTATTATTGGTGGTAATACCTGGTTGACAGAGTCTGTGCCTAAAAACTCATTAGTAACACATAAACATCAGGTTGAAATTTATGCAAAAGCAAAGAAATAATATGAACAAGACATTAATAGATTGTATTGGGAATACACCTTTGGTGAAATCCATAGCATTAAATGATAATTCAAATGTAAGTTTGTATTTTAAACTTGAAGGTAATAATCCTGGTGGTAGTGTTAAGGACAGGGCAGCTTATAATATGATTAAAAGTGCTTTAGATTCTAAAAAAATTAATGCCTCTACAAAACTTATTGAAGCCACAAGTGGAAACACAGGCATAGCTTTGGCAATGATTGCAAGTGTTTTTAAGTTACAAATTGAACTTGTTATGCCAGAAACTGCCACAAAAGAACGTGTACAAACGATGCGTGCGTATGGTGCTAAAGTGACTTTACATCCCGATGGTATTGAGGGGGCAAGAGACTATGCTATTGATAAAGTTGAAAATGAAGGTTATTTTTCCTTTAATCAATTTGCTAACGATGATAATTGGAAAGCGCATTATAAGACTACAGGTCCTGAAATCTGGAGAGATACTGAAGGTGGAATCACGCACTTTGTATCCTCTGTGGGAACTACAGGTACAATTATGGGAACTTCAACCTTTCTCAAGGAGCAGAATCCAGAGGTAAACATTGTTGGTGTACAACCCACAGATGGCTCTAAAATACCTGGAATTAGAAAGTGGCCATTAGAATATTTGCCAAAGATATTTGAGGCTTCAAAAGTAGATAAAACTATTGAAGTGAGTACAGCAGAGGCTAAAGAGATGTCTCGCAGATTGGCAAAAGAAGAAGGCATCTTAGCGGGCATGAGTAGTGGAGGTGCTACAAGTGCGGCATTAAAATTAATACAAGAACTAAAAAGTGGTATTGTAGTATGTATTATATGTGACCGCGGTGATCGCTATTTGTCTTCAGATTTATTTGAATAGATTGTGGTTATGTAAATGACAAATATCTGTCTTAGAAATAAAATCCAAAACTTCCTGTAATACCAAAAGCTCTTGCGTCTGGTCGGTCTAGATAATTGCCTCTAAAATTAAAATCTAATCTTAGCACTTTAAAAATATTGGCAACACCAAAGCTATATTCGTAATACATACGTGTGTTTGGTGCAATGAGATCGATTTCAGTTGGAAGACCTGTATGGTTCAAAGCTTTGTTTTCATCTGAGAGTTCACCCCAAACACCTCTTAATCCTAAAATAGCCCTAAGGTTGTATTTTTTTAAGAATGGTATACGCGAAAAAATACGACCATTAAAATTATGTTCTAAATGCACAGAGCTATAGGTGTCGGTTACAAATTCATAATAATCTAATTGTGTAAAGGTATTATAAATTGAAAAATACGATTGGTTACCAGGAACAACACTTAATAAGCTAAGAGGTACTTCTCCATAGGTTTTACCTAATTCTACAGAAGTAACTAACCTTCCGAAACCACCAACTTGCCAAGGTTGTATATATGAAAATTGAACTTTGGTATAATCAAAATCACTGTTAAACCAATCGCGATCTCCTCGACTTACTTGAGCAAAAAGTCTAGCAAAATTATCATTCTTATGTTTACGTTCTACTCCAAAGCCTGTCATTTGACGTTTAGGGAAATAGCCTAAAGACAAACGCGATTCAAATTGTTCAACCTCGGGTAGAATACCAGATGCGGATTCTGGGTCATTGTAGTCTAGACTAAATGTAGGTGATGCCGAACTTATGGTGCGGAAACTTCCATCGATGCGGACTTCAAAATTTCTGAAAGGTTCTATAGACGCTCCAAAATTAGTTAAATTAATATTAGAAAGCTTGTCATTAGTCCCTGTGCCTATTACTGCAGAAGAGGCCAAACTACGACCTAATACATCAGAAGAACTTGTTAAGCTGGCACCAATTTGTTCTACATCGCGTCGGTTACCTCCAAATATGGTAAATCGACTACGTTTGTCTAATAACCACTTTCCTGAAATACCATATTTAAACTTGTCATCTTTAAATCCATAGGCTAAAAATCCTTCGATACGCCATAAATCATTAGGGCCAAAATAAGTTCTACCTCCTGTTCTTAACCGGACACCTTCAACTTCATTGTAACCAAAGGTTGAAAAAATAGGACCGTAGTCTAAATTAACACTCGGAAACTCTATATAACCAGATGCCAAAATACTTCCTAGGTTATACAAACGTTTAAATTTTTTAACGGTTTTTAGAGTATCCAACATTTTGTAGACTCCTTTTTCATCTTTACTTAGTGATTCAAGTCTGTTGTTTTGCCAAAATTCGTCTTCTCTATTGTATACGTCTTCATCATAGTTATAAACCACCTTGTCGTAGAACTTAGGGTCTTTGGGTTGGTTAAACTTGTAATTATCGTAGATAGTGGTTCGTTTTCCATAGATACCGCGAGACATTTCTTTCTTGTTCATGGCAAAATCAGACAGGAAATAATCGCGTTTTATTAGAAATACAGAATCATTTAAGACTTCAAATTCTTGCTCAATATAGATTTCTTTAACCCAGTTGATGTTCGCACTCTTAGAGGCTTGTAGGTTAATTTCTTTAATAGCGTAAGTTGAATCATTCACCCAAAAATCACCTTTAAAGGTGAGTTCGTTTTTACGCCTTGGGTAATAGATGATATTATAACACCATTTGTTGTCAATAAAAGCACTATCGGATAAGACGTAGTTGTACGTTTGTACACCAGTTCTACTCAATGGACTTACAAAACTTTTATCAAAGAACTTTAAATAATTATCATAGACGTTATACTCTGAATATAAGTCATCTATAAAATCTATAATAATTTGGTTATTGCTAAAACCTGAGTTTTTATTCCCTTTTAATTCTTCATGTTTTTTGTTAAGGAGGTTATCTCCAGATATTTTCTTAACGGATTCATTTAAGAAAATTGGTAAATACGTTTTTCCTGTAACATTAGAGGTATCTACTTCATTAAAAACAAATTCCATACCTCTAAAAAGTTTGCTTTTTATAAGAGTACTATCTATAGTATTAAGGTCGAATTCTACTTTTTCGTATTGGTCGTATTCGTATTGTTTAAATTGACTTAATCCATTTTGTCGTTTGCGTTCCCATATCTTTTTAAGGATGCGTATTGCAGGATTCTCGGATGCCTTTTTGGATTGTTTACCTGTAACAATTAGAACTTCGTCTAAAGAAGATGCTTCCTCTTTAAGAACAAAATTTAAATTGTAATTAACAGATTTGGTTAAGGGTACTTCTAATATTTCAAACCCAATAAAGGAAATGATTAAGTTATCCCAGTTATTATCGGATTCTAAATAGAATTTTCCATCCTCGTTAGTGATGGTACCTTCTGTAGAACCTTTAAATAAAACATTTACAAAGGGGATTGGTACATTGTTTTCATCAACAACATGACCGCTAACTTTTGTCTGCGCTATTGCAGAAAAAAATCCGAGAATTAGAAAAGGGATAAGTAGTTTTAGTTTCATATTAAAAAAAATAAACTTCATTAGCAACCATGCTAAACTTACGCTAGAGGGTTACGAATGAAGTTTACTAAACGCAGAAATCTGCAATTTATTTATTTATACATTACTTTTTTTACTGCTTTAACAACATCGTCACTATTTGGCAACCATTCTGCTAGTAAAACAGGTGAATAAGGAGCAGGTGTATCTGCGGTGTTTATTTTAATAATTGGCGCGTCTAAATAGTCAAACGCTTCAGACTGTACTAAATATGTAATTTCAGTAGCCACATTTCCAAATGGCCATGCTTCTTCTAAAATAACTAAACGATTAGTCTTTTTAACGGACTTTAAAATGGCAGCTCTATCCATTGGGCGTACTGTGCGCAAATCGATTATTTCGCAAGAGATGCCTTCTTTCTCTAGTTCATCTGCAGCTTTGTACGCTTCTTTAATGATTTTTCCAAAAGATACGATAGTAACATCTGAACCTTCCCGTTTAATGTCTGCAACTCCTATTGGCAGTACATATTCTCCTTCTGGGACTTCACCCTTATCTCCATACATTTGCTCACTTTCCATAAAAATAACAGGATCGTCATCTCTAATGGCAGCTTTCAATAAACCTTTTGCGTCATATGGATTTGATGGTACTACTACTTTTAAACCAGGAGTATTTGCAAACCAATTTTCAAAGGCTTGTGAGTGTGTTGCACCTAATTGACCTGCAGAAGCTGTTGGGCCTCTAAAAACAATAGGGCACTTAAATTGACCACCAGACATTTGTCTAATTTTGGCAGCATTATTAATAATTTGGTCAATACCAACTAAAGAGAAGTTAAACGTCATATATTCTACAATTGGTCTATTTCCGGTCATTGTAGAACCTATAGCAATCCCTGCAAAACCAAGCTCAGCAATAGGAGTATCTATAACACGTTTTGCACCAAATTCGTCCAACATACCTTTAGATGCTTTATAGGCACCATTATATTCTGCTACTTCTTCACCCAAAAGATAAACACTCTCATCTCTGCGCATTTCTTCGCTCATGGCTTCACAAATAGCTTCTCTAAATTGAATTGTCTTCATTTTTCTGTTTTTAGTCGAGTAGCAAAAATAATAATTCTATACTATATATAACCACTAAAAGTAACGTGAAAATGTAAAAATTTATGAAGATTTATTTTTTTTCTAATTTATGAGATTTTCATTGACGGTGTTTTTATTTTACGGAACTCAAATTGTCATCATATCATCAAAAAATCTTTAAATTTTTGAAAAATCTATAGTTTAATGAGAAAATATTGAGTTTTTTTAAAAAATACTATGCATGCATAGTAAAATTCAAATTATTATTTTTATCTTCGTGCTCAAGAAAAAGACGTTTAAAGTAAATCATTTTTATATGAAAATATTAGTATGTATTAGTCATGTACCTGATACAACATCAAAGATTAATTTTACGGATAATGACACAAAGTTTGACACAAATGGTGTTCAATATGTTATTAATCCTAATGACGAATTTGGTCTAACTCGTGCCATGTGGTTTAAAGAAAAGCAAGGTGCAAGTGTAGACGTTGTTAATGTTGGTGGACCAGAAACTGAGCCAACATTAAGGAAAGCGTTGGCTATAGGAGCCGATTCTGCCATAAGAGTAAACACACCAGCTACTGACGGTTATGCTGTAGCTAAACAATTAGCTAAAGTTGTTAATGACGGTGGTTATGACTTAGTTATTGCAGGTAGAGAATCTATTGATTATAATGGTAATATGGTGCCTGGAATGTTGGCCGCTATGATTGATGCCAATTTTGTAACTAATTGTATAAGTCTTGAAGTTGATGGTACTAGCGCTAAAGCTACTAGAGAAATTGATGGAGGAAAAGAAACCGTAAGCACATCGCTACCTTTAGTGATTGGTGGTCAAAAAGGTTTGGTTGAAGAAAGTGATTTGCGTATACCAAATATGAGAGGTATTATGATGGCTCGTAAAAAGCCATTGTCTGTTGTAGAGCCAACTGATGCTAATGCGGAAACTAATGTTGTTGGTTTTGAAAAACCAGCTCCTAAAGGTGCGGTTAAATTAGTTGATGCAGATAATATCGATGAATTAGTAAGTTTACTTCATAACGAAGCTAAAGTCATCTAATCTATCATTTCTGCAAAGGCAGGAATTCACAAATAAATTATAATAAAAAAGATTCTTGCTTTTGCAGGAATGAAAACATTAAAAGTTATGTCAATTCTAGTATATACAGAATCCGAAAACGGAAAATTAAAAAAGGCAGCGTTAGAAGTTGTGTCTTACGCTAAAGCTGTTGCAGACCAAATGGGTACTTCAGTGACGGCTGTTGCTGTTAATGCCGATAACGCAGAAACACTTGGTAACTACGGTGCGTCTAAAGTGCTTTTGGTTAAAGACGAATCTATACAAGCATTTAATGCTAAAAAATATGCAGCTATTTTAGAAAGTGCTGCAAAAAGTGAAGGGTCAAAAGTAGTTGTCGTTAGCGCAAGTGCAAATAGTAAATATTTAGCACCTTTATTGGCTGTTGGATTAGATGCTGGTTATGTTTCTAATGTTGTTGCAGCACCATCTAGCGTGTCACCATTTACAGTAAAACATTCTACGTTTACCAATAAAGCTTTTGCGAATACAGAAATAACAACTGATGTGAAAATTGTAGGTTTATCTAACAATTCTTTTGGATTGGTAGAGTCTGGTGGTAGTGCTTCTGTTGAAGATTTTACTCTTTCAGTTCCAGAATCTGGTGTTACTGTAGAGTCTGTAGATAAGGCTACAGATAAAGTAAGTATTGCTGATGCTGAAATTGTGGTATCTGGAGGACGAGGCCTAAAAGGTCCTGAAAATTGGGGAATGGTTGAGGAATTAGCAGAAGTTTTAGGTGCGGCTACCGCATGTTCTAAACCAGTATCAGATTTAGGTTGGAGACCACATAGCGAGCATGTTGGGCAGACGGGTAAACCTGTAGCGTCTAATTTATATATTGCTATTGGGATTTCTGGAGCAATTCAGCACTTGGCAGGTATCAACTCTTCAAAAGTAAAAGTCGTTATCAATACAGATCCTGAAGCACCATTTTTTAAGGCTGCAGACTACGGCGTAGTTGGAGATGCATTTGAAGTTGTTCCAAAATTAATCGAAAAATTAAAAGCTTTTAAAGCTGCAAACGCATAATTTTATTACCTTGTAGTCTTCAATACCAAATTGTATTATGAAGATGAGGTATTAATGAGGACTGTTTAAATTTAGAAACTCTCTTGTGCACTTGCATTTTATAATGCGTCACAAGAAAATTAGCCAAATCTGCTCAATGCAGTTGGTAAAGTCCAAATTTAAACAGTTCTTTGTGTTTTATAAATTATGAGTTTAGTTCGTTTAAATATCAAAGGCATTTCTTACAGTCAAACCCAGAATGGTGCCTATGCTTTAATTCTTAATGAAGTTGACGGTGACCGAAAATTACCAATAGTTATTGGTGCTTTTGAAGCACAATCTATTGCAATAGCTTTGGAGAAAGAAATTCGTCCTCCACGTCCTTTAACTCACGATTTATTTAAAAACTTCTCTGATAGATTCGATATTGTTGTTAAGCAAGTTATTATTCATAAGTTGGTGGATGGAGTTTTCTATTCAAGTTTAATTTGCGAACGCGATAAAATTGAAGAAATTATCGATGCGAGAACAAGTGATGCCATTGCGTTGGCATTACGTTTTCAAGCCCCTATATTTACCTATAAAAATATATTGGATAAAGCCGGAATCTATCTTAAAGTTAACCCTAAAAAGGAGGACGAAGAAGACCAAGATAGTATTCTTGTCGATGATCTTATTGTCGAAGAAATTGAAGCCGCTTCAGCTGAACAAGAAGGCTATAAAAATAAATCTCTCACAGAACTTAATGCACTCTTAGAAGAAGCCGTAAATAATGAAGATTATGAATTGGCTGCTAAAATAAGAGACGAAATTTCTAAACGCTAACTAACACTTTATTACATATGAATCAGTTTTTCAAGGCTTTTCTGGCTATATTTCTTGCGCTTTCGTCAACCACAGCTCAGGAACTTGAAAAAACATGGGAGTCTACATCTTCTGAAAGTATCTATTCTACATTAGAATTTAATAAAGGTGAGTTTAATTTCTCTTCAAAGTCGGCTAATGATTTAGAAGGAGACTATATGTATCAAAATAACTTATTGGTTTTATATCACAACGATTCTTTAAATTCTATTAAACGTTATAAGATCTCAGAACTTACGGATTCTACCTTAGTGTTTTCGAGTCATAATATGCGCTATAACTTGGTGGCTGCTAAAGAAACAGTACAGGAGGAGGTTGCTACTACTAGTGTAGTTAACGATAATATTATTCCTAACCAAGGTTTCTCTTTCAATAGTTTATGGAGAGGGATTTTAGGTATGGCGTCATTAATTCTTATCGCATTTTTATTTAGTAGTAATCGTAAAGCTATAAACTGGAAAACAGTTGGAATTGGACTATTATTTCAGTTAATTATAGCTATTGGTGTCTTAAAAATCGATTTCGTAAAAACAGCTTTTGAGTTTATTGGTCAAGGCTTTATTGCCATCTTAGGGTTTACACAAGCAGGTAGCGAATTCTTATTTGGTGGTATGTTAGATATTAATTCATTTGGGTTCATCTTTGCTTTCCAAGTATTGCCAACAATTATTTTTTTCTCAGCCTTAACATCTGTGCTATTTTACTTAGGATTGATTCAAAAAGTAGTAAAAGGTATGGGATGGTTATTGTCTAAAGTTTTAGGTATTTCTGGTCCAGAAAGTTTAAGTGTTGCTGGTAATATTTTCTTAGGGCAAACTGAAGCGCCTTTGCTGATAAAGGCCTATTTAGAAAAAATGAATAAGTCTGAAATTCTCCTTGTTATGATTGGTGGTATGGCCACGGTAGCAGGTGCTGTATTAGCAGCGTATATAGGTTTCTTAGGCGGTGAAGACGAAGCTTTACAATTGTTTTATGCAAAACATTTATTAGCCGCTTCTGTTATGGCAGCTCCAGGTGCTATTGTAATTTCAAAAATATTATTTCCGCAAACGGAAAAAGTGAATACAGATGTAGCGGTATCTCAAGAAAAAATAGGTTCTAATATCTTAGAAGCGATTGCCAATGGAACCACAGAAGGTTTAAGATTAGCGGTAAATGTTGGTGCCATGTTGTTGGTTTTTGTTGCCTTTATAGCTATGATCAACGGGATATTAGGAGGTATAGCAGGATTTGATGGTATTGTTATTGAAAAATGGAATGTGAATTGGCATTTTACATCTTTGAATGAAATTATTGCGGCCAACACAGTGTATGATAGCTTGTCTTTAGAATTTCTTTTGGGCTATTTATTTGCACCATTAATGTGGTTAATTGGAGTAGCTTCTGAAGATATGGCTTTAATGGGGCAATTGCTAGGAATTAAATTAGCAGCTAGCGAGTTTATTGGCTATATACAGTTAGCAGATTTAAAAAATGCAGCAAATGCCACACACCTTACTTACGAAAAGTCGATAATTATGGCGACTTATATGCTATGTGGTTTTGCAAATTTTGCATCCATTGGTATTCAAATTGGAGGGATAGGATCATTGGCACCAGGTCAACGTACACAATTATCTAAATTTGGAATGAAAGCATTAATCGGAGGTACGCTGGCGTCTTTAATTTCTGCCACTATTGCAGGTATGATTATTGGTTAAAAGCCTCATCAATTCCCAAGGAGGAACGTAAGCATTCGTAATTTATTTGTTAATAAATATCTGATCTCTGTTATGATTTGTTTTAAGTCAATGAGATTGCTTAAATTCGTTCCTATAAAATTTTATTAAACACAATACAGTTTCTTCTCTTTTGAAGACTGAATAAAGGCTTTATGAAACAATACCACGACTTAGTAAAACACGTTTTAGCGGAAGGTAACGAAAAAGGAGATAGAACAGGCACAGGTACCACAAGCGTTTTTGGTTACCAAATGCGTTTCGATTTAGGTGAGGGTTTCCCAATGGTTACAACAAAAAAACTACATCTAAAATCTATTATATACGAATTGCTTTGGTTTTTGAAAGGAGATACTAACACCCATTATTTAACCGAAAATGGGGTTAGAATCTGGAACGAATGGGCAGATGAAAACGGTGATCTTGGACCTGTATATGGACATCAATGGAGAAATTGGGCAAGTGAAGATATAGATCAGATTAAAGAAGTTATTGCCACCTTAAAGAACAATCCCAATAGTCGTAGAATGTTGGTTTCTGCTTGGAATCCTTCAGTTTTGCCTGATAATTCAAAATCGTTTTCTGAGAATGTTGCTAACGGAAAAGCGGCTTTACCACCATGCCATGCTTTTTTTCAGTTTTATGTGGCTAATGGCAAATTATCTTGTCAACTCTACCAACGTAGTGCAGATATATTTTTAGGTGTTCCTTTTAATATTGCTTCTTACGCCTTGTTTACAATGATGATGGCCCAAGTTTGTGGTTACGAAGCAGGTGAATTTATACACACCTTTGGGGATGCTCATATTTATAATAATCATAAGGAGCAACTAGAGTTGCAATTATCTAGAGAACTTAGACCTTTGCCAAAAATGATTCTTAATCCAGAAGTGAAAGATATTTTCGATTTTAAATTTGAAGATTTTACGTTGGTCGATTATAATCCACATCCACATATTAAAGGTAAAGTGGCAATCTAAATTCCCATAATGAGACACCTATTTGTTATAATGACTTTCTTTTGCGGCTTATGTGTAAGTGCACAAGATATCGAAAACGCAACCTACCCTGTATATAGAGGCTGTAGTAAAGACTTAAATTTTGAAGAAACAAAACAGTGTACTTCAGATAAAATTATAGATTATATTAAGGTTAGTTTTAATTATGAACTCGCAGATAAAGTGTTTCCGACGGCACTAACAACCAAATTTCTTGTAGAATTCACCATTAATAAGAAAGGAAAAACAGAGCAAATAAATGTAAAAGCACATCATAAAGCGATTGCCGTTGATGTTATTCAATTAATAAAGCGGATGCCAAAATTTAAAGTGCCAGGGACTAGCAACGGCGAACCTACAGAGACGCGCTTTAGTGCTTTAATGACTATTAGGTTATTAGGCTAAGCGAGTAAAGGTATACACCTAATAAAAGAAATATTATGTAAAAAGAAAGGGCTTTCAAAATAAAGAGAGCCCTTTTTATATAATGCTATTTAATTGCGATGTCTTATAAAGTGATAACACAATTTTCTTCTCCTGCATAGGCGTTAAATGCATAAGAATCCGCTTGATCATCATTAGTATACGTACCATCTATAAGATATCTAAATTCGTAAGATGCGTCTTTAGCTAAGTCTACAGTACCTTTAAATGTACCGTTTTTTAATTTCTTTAATTCAGTAGCTTCAGTATTCCACTCGTTAAAAGTTCCAACAACCGCTACACTCTTTGCCTCTTCTGCAGGTACAGAAAATGTTACCTTACAAACGGGCTTACTTTTTAAATACTGTTTTTTAATTGCCATAATGATATAAAATATAGATTTATGTATAGTACAAAAGTATAAAAGAAATCGATGAATATTTTTTTTAAATCCCTAAATACTAAATAATTATCAATTTCTTAATCTAGGATTTATTTTTTGTTTAAGAACATAAAATTTATAGGCTTAAATTATTGTTTTAATAACAGGGTATGGTGTTGCTTTTATGCTCATTATCAGTTATATCGTTTTAATTAAAGAAGAATTGCCAATCTCTTGAAATCCCAATAACAATTTTCTAAAAAAACAAGTATCTTTATCTTATTAAATCACGATTATGTTTGGCAAAAAGAAGCAAGCAACGACAATAGATAAAGACCAGTTAGAGCTCATTGAAAATGCGCAAAAACGTATTAAACAAAAGAAACGCTTATATATTCACTTTGTTATTTTTTTAATTGGTGCCTTATTTTTAATTCTAGCAAACACAGTTTTAAAAATTGGAGAAACATTTAGACCTGCCGGAATTGATTGGTTTGTGTATGCTATCTTAGCTTGGTTTTTTCTATTTATTTACCATTTTATTAGCGTGTTTATTACGCATAAATTTATGGGCAAAGATTGGGAGAAACAACAGTTAGAGAAATTGGTGAGTCAACAAGAGAAACGCATTGAAAAGCTAAAACAAAACTTAATTAAAGAAGAAACTAAAATTGCACAATCCCAAGCCTATACAGAAGTGAAAGACAAGACCGATACACATCAAAAAAAAAAGACATCTGAATTAACCATTATCGTTGCAGCAGGCGAGGATAATGCTATAGGTAAAGACAACGATTTAATTTGGCACCTCAGTGATGATCTTAAACACTTTAAATCTTTAACAAATGGGCATCATATTATAATGGGAAGAAAAACGTTTGAAAGCTTCCCAAAACCGTTGCCAAATCGTACGCATATTGTTATTACAAGGCAAACCGACTATAAAGTGCCAAGTGGTGTTATTGTTGTAAATTCGCTTCACGATGCATTTGATGCAGCTAGATCTGATAAACAACCCTTTGTAATTGGCGGTGGAGAAATTTACAAGCAGGCAATGCCTTTAGTAGATAAGCTTGAAATTACACGTGTCCACGCTGAGTTTGATAATGCCGATACGTTTTTTCCAGAAATAGATAAAACAAAATGGCAAGAGGTTAGTAGAACTACACACGATGCTGATGAAAAGCATGCTTATGCATTTTCATTTATTACGTATTTGAAGAAATAAAAAAATGTAATTTACACATCATTTATTTTCTTAAATTACGGTAAAAAAACACCCTAACTTCTTTTAAGTTAGGGTGTTTTTTATACTTTGTATTGCGAGAATCCAATTAAATTTCAAAAGCAGCTTTTACTTTGTCAACATAATCCAACTTTTCCCATGTAAACAACTCTACATCTAAAGTGATTGGGTCTCCATTTGGTTGTTGGAATGTTTTGGTAACTGTTTCATGTTGTCTTCCCATGTGTCCATATGCAGCAGTTTCGCTATACATTGGCTGACGTAGTTTTAAACGCTCTTCAATAAAAGCTGGTCGCATATCAAATAAATTTTCAACTGTTTTGGCAATTTCACCATCAGTTAAATTAAAGTGACAAGTACCATACGTATCTATAAAAATTCCCATAGGTTTAGCAACACCAATGGCATAGGAAACTTGTACTAAAACTTGGTCGCATAAACCTGCAGCCACTAAATTTTTAGCAATATGTCTTGTAGCATAAGCAGCACTTCGGTCTACTTTACTTGGATCTTTTCCTGAAAATGCTCCACCTCCGTGTGCTCCTTTTCCTCCGTACGTGTCCACAATAATCTTACGACCAGTTAAACCTGTATCTCCGTGTGGTCCTCCAATAACAAACTTACCGGTAGGATTAATGTGATAGGAAATATCATCATTAAATAATTGCTGAATATGTTCAGGTAATTTAGCGATTACTCTAGGAATTAAAATGTCTATAATATCCTTTCTAATTTTTGCTAACATTACATCATCAGTATCAAACTCATCATGTTGTGTAGACACTACAATGGCATCAATACGTTGTGGAACATTATCGTCACTATATTCTATAGTAACCTGACTTTTAGAATCTGGGCGTAAATAGGTAATATCATTATTTTCACGACGTAACTCAGCTAACTCCTTTAAAATCCTATGAGATAAATCTAAGGCCAAAGGCATAAAGTTTTCCGTTTCGTTAGTGGCATAACCAAACATCATTCCTTGGTCACCAGCACCTTGTTCTTCTTTAGTCGCTCTGTCTACACCACGATTAATCTCTTCAGACTGCTCATGGATTGCAGAAAATACACCACAAGAATTACCGTCAAACATATAGGCACTTTTGGTATACCCAATTTTGTTTATAGTATCTCTTGCAATTTTTTGCACGTCGAGATAGGTGTTCGATTTTACTTCGCCTGCAAGCACCACTTGTCCTGTGGTTACTAAGGTTTCACATGCAACTTTAGATTCTGGGTCGAAAGCTAAAAAGTTATCGATTAGAGCATCACTAATTTGATCTGCTACTTTGTCTGGGTGTCCTTCAGATACACTTTCTGAAGTAAATAAATATGGCATAAGTCCTATTTGTTTAGGTTATATTTAATCAATGAAAAATTTTAGATTGCTTGGTCGCTAGAGAAGTAGTATCCTTACTGCTTTAGCATTTTTTGTTTCAGCTGAAGTTAATTCGGCGTCAGAGGTTGCAATCAGAACAAATTTTTCCTCTCAATTTTGAAGGTACAAAAGTAGAAAAATTATATCGAAAGCAATTTTATTTCAGATTTTTTATGATTTAATTTGGTTTTTGAATTATTTTGGAAGCTTATTTTAATTATAAAGTTTAAGAGTTTCCTCACGTTATCATAATCAAAGTTGGGACTAAAAGGTTTAATTGATGGTTAATTTGAAGTACGGATTTTGAAGGGGAGCCATTTCTAAATCGATGTTTTTAAAGTTTCAAAGGTCCTTAAACGTTATTTTTGTAAAAAACAAGTTATGAAACTAGTGCATATACTATCACCTCTTGTAATATTGATATGTTTATTTAATTGTAGTTCTAACGATTCTAGTGAAGAGGGTATTGAAGAGAATCTGGAGCTAACGGCAGTTTCAGAATTTTCTGCTAATAGTGAATCCCAGTCTATTTATGTAATCTCTAATTTAGAATGGATAGTTGAAGATAATTCTAGTTGGATTTCTACAACACCGAATAGTGGTACTAATAATGGATTGATTTCAATTTCTGTAGACGAGAATTTAACAGAAAGTAACCGTTCAGGAATTGTAACGGTTTCAGGTGGCAGTGTATCAAGACAACTTACCGTGACGCAACGTGCTTTTGAAGAAGGTTTAGGTGAATTAGATCCTAATAAACCACCTTCAGAAAATTTTGATTTATCAACTTGGAATTTAAGTATTCCTGAAGATCAAGGAAATGGTACAGCGACCACAATAACTGTGAGTCAAATAAACAATAACTATGAAAATTCCAACTATTTTTACACTGCTGAAGATGGAGGTATGGTGTTTAAATGTCCTGTAGATGGTTTTAGAACTTCAGAAAACACAAGTTATACTAGAGTAGAGCTTCGCGAAATGCTTAGAGGTACAAATACGAGCATTAGTACGCAAGGAGTCAATGGTAATAACTGGGTATTTGGCTCTGCACCTGAGGCAGATAAAATAGCTGCTGCAGGTTATGATGGAGAATTGACTGCAACGCTTGCCGTAAACCATGTAACCACAACAGGAAATAGTAATCATCAAGGTAGAGTCATCATTGGGCAAATCCATGCTAATAATGACGAACCTGTGCGTATTTATTATAGAAAATTGGTGAACAATACATTGGGGTCAATTTATTTTGCTCACGAACCTACCGATGGAAATGGTGCTGAACAATGGTACGAAATGATTGGATCTAGAAGTAGTAGTGCGTCTAATCCTACTGACGGCATTGCACTGAACGAAGTTTTTACTTATAAAATTAAGGTGGTTGGTGATGTTTTAACAGTGACAATTATTAGAGAAGGAAAACCAGATATTGTTGAAACCGTAAATATGGTTAACAGTGGTTTTAATGTCGGTGGACAGTACATGTATTTTAAAGCAGGTGTTTATCAAGGAAACAACTCAGGAGAGGATGATGACTACGTACAAGCGACATTTTATGCCTTAGAAAAAACACATACTACAAATTAGCATATCGATTTTAAAATACTTATAATAGCATAATGCTTTCAAAGAAAACAAAATACGGAATTAAAGCTTTAGTGCATCTGGCACGACAAGAAGATAGGCAACCTGTTCAGATATCTACTATCTCAACATCAGAGAATATATCTCGAAAATTTCTAGAAAGTATTTTACTTACGCTAAGAAAAAACGGTATCCTCGGCTCAAAAAAGGGTAAAGGTGGTGGTTATTATTTATTAAAGGATCCTAAAGAGATTCCGATGACCACTGTGATGCGCCTATTAGAAGGACCGATTGCAATGGTGCCTTGTGTAAGCTTAAATTTTTACGAAAAATGCGCCGATTGTACGGATGAAGAGACCTGTGCAGTAAATAAACTAATGCTTCAGGTACGTGATAATACTTTAGATATATTCAGAAATACAACCTTGGCCGATTTGTCTAATTAATACATTCTTATTTTTTTTAATCTTTTTTTTCAAAATAAATAGGCTCTAAACTATAATAAATTTATATGTTTGCATTATCCTAGTAAATCTATAGGGTAATAGTTTTGCGAAACTTATAGTAATTATGAGGTACGTATTACAAACAGAGGTAAGTTTAGACTATATGAATGAAGTGCATTCTGCAACTCAAAAAAATTTTAAGCTAAGTATTGTAAAAGAATTAGAGAAGACTTGCGGGTATATTAGCTACGGTATGTTCTATTACAGGCACTGAAGTTTTAGTATTTATAATTGGAGGTTTAGGATTAGGATTAGGATCTAAAATGGTACTTTATTTTTTTAATAACGCACTTGGAATAAAAAAAAAGCAAAAATGATTAACATAGATATAGACGTTTGGAACGAAAAATTGAGAGATAAAACACCCAATGAAATTGCAGAATGGGCATTGGCATTGTCTGAGAATAGAATTGTAACAACGAGTTTTGGAATCTATTCTTCAGTTTTATTAAGTACGATGTCTAAATTAGATAAAGACATTAGAGTCGTTTGGTGTGATACTTTATACAACCAACCGAGTACATATGAGCATGCTTCTCATCTAATTGATAAGTATAAACTTAATATACTTAAATATCAGAGTTTATATACTAAAGAGGAGATAGATTCAACTATTGGTTTGCCAAATGTAGAAGATGACAATCATGCTATTTTTTCGGAGGCTGTAAAGTTAGAACCTTTTAGACGTGCTTTAAAAGAGCAGAATCCAGATGTTTGGTTTACTAATATTAGAGTAAGGCAAACTGAATATAGAGACAAGAAAGATATTTTAAGTTTTAGCAAAGACGGTATTCTTAAGGTTAGTCCATTTTACTATTGGAGCGACACGGATTTAGACGCCTACATAAAAGAGCATCAACTAGAAAAAAATAGTGATTATTTCGATCCAATAAAAGCACTTCTCAATAGAGAGTGTGGTATACATTTTCAGTAATAAATGGTAAATAAAGAGGCTGTCAATAGTTTAATAAACACGTTTAAATATCCTACTAAATCCATTGGATTAATATAATTAAGATTATGCAAAGTTTTAGAACCGAATTAGAAAATCCAGTAGTAGAAAAGGATATCCTTGATTTAGCTAATAAAATTGAGCTTTTTCAAAATGGAAAAATTGACGAAGAAAAATTCAGAAGTCTACGTTTAGCCAGAGGTATATATGGTCAACGCCAAGAGGGTGTGCAAATGATTAGAATCAAGTTGCCTTATGGTAAAGTTTTGAGTCATCAATTGCGACGTATTGCAGAAGTTTCAGACGAGTATTCTAGAAGTCGATTACATATTACAACCCGTCAAGATATTCAAATTCACTATGTGGATATTAATAGAACTCCAGAATTGTGGGCAGAATTAGAACGTGATGATGTCACCATTAGAGAGGCGTGTGGAAATACCGTAAGAAATGTGACGGCAAGTGAAACTGCAGGAATTGATATTAACGAACCTTTTGATGTCTCTCCGTATGCAGATGCATTGTTTAAATTCTTTTTACGGAATTCTGTATGCCAAGAAATGGGGCGAAAATTTAAAGTATCTTTTTCAGCTTCAGATGAAGATACAGGATTATCTTATATGCACGATTTGGGTTTTATCGCCAAAATTGAAAATGGAGTTAAAGGTTTTAAAGTGATGCTTGGTGGTGGTTTAGGATCGCAACCAAGGCATGCCGATTTGTTTTACGAATTTCTACCATCTGATAAAATTATTCCTTTAATGGAAGGCGTTTTACGCGTTTTTGATCGTTATGGTGAACGAAAAAGTAGAGCCAAAGCACGCCTCAAATTTTTAATAAAAGATATCGGTTTAGAAGCATTTAAGCAATTGGTAGAAGAGGAGCAGAATGCTATAGAATTTAAATCAGTAGCCATTGATGTTTCTAATTATATAACGTCAAAACCTGTTTCGATAAAAGCACCAAAGGTCGCTATAAAAAATGATGAGGCGTATAATTTATGGAAGTCTACGAATGTTATTCCTCAAAAACAAGAGGGTTATGTAGCCATAGGAATTAAAGTTTTGTTAGGAGATTTCTACACAGTCAAGGCCCGTTTATTAGCTGATTTAGTAGAACAATATGCAGCTGGTGAAATGAGATTGAGCTTAAGACAAAATATTTTAATTCCTTTTGTAAAAGAAGATTTATTGCCTTTTTTCTACACCGAATTAGAAAAATTGGACTTCGTTGAAGCTGGTTATAATAAAGCAGTTGATATCACAGCATGTCCAGGTACAGATACTTGTAATCTTGGAATTTCGAGCAGCACAGGAATTGCAGAAGAGTTAGAGCGCGTCATTAAAGCTGAGTATCCACAGTATCTAGAAAATTCAGATTTAGTCATAAAAATTAGTGGTTGTATGAATTCATGTGGCCAACATAATATGGCAAATATTGGTTTTCAAGGGATGTCAATTCGTACTAAAGATAAATTAGTAGCACCTGCATTACAAGTGCTTTTAGGTGGTGGAAATTTAGGAAATGGTAACGCATATTTTGCTGATAAAGTGGTGAAGGTACCCAGCAGAAGAGGACCTGAAGCTTTAAGAAGAATCTTAAATGATTTTGAAGAAAATGCCAACGGACAATTGTTTGTGGATTATTATAAAGAAAGAGGTGAAAAGTATTTTTATCAATTGCTTACCGATCTATCTGATGTAGAAAATTTAACACCAGAAGACTTTATAGATTGGGGAACTAATGAGCAATATGTAAAAGCCATAGGAATTGGTGAATGTGCAGGTGTTGTTATTGATTTAATTGCCACACTTTTTTTAGAAAGTGATGAGAAAATTGAAGAAGCAAAAGAGGCTTTCACTAATAAGGTGTATTCAAGTGCTATTTATGAAGCATATCGTTCCATGGTAAATTCGGCAAAAGCTATTTTACTTTCAGAAAATATAAGAACAAATACACAAGCAGGAATCGTAAAACAATTTGATGAACTTTTTGTAGAAACGAATAGAATAGAATTAGGAACTTCATTTTCCGATCTCATTTATCAAATCAAAGTATTTCCACCAACGGAGGATTTTGCCAACAATTATATAACTACCGCACAACAATTTCTAAAAAGTGTAAGAGCTTTTAGAGAGAAACAAGTTGCAGCCTAAAACTAAAATTATGACACCAAGATTAACTATAGTAGGAGCAGGTCCAGGAGATGCAGATCTAATTACGGTAAAAGCCATTAAGGCTATTAAATCAGCCAACGTCATTATGTATGATGCGCTTGTCAATGTAGAATTATTAGACTATGCTTCTCCACATACAGAATTGATTTTTGTGGGTAAACGAAAAGGCTGTTATGCGTATCAACAAAATCAAATCAATGAATTAATTGTAGAACGGGCTTTAAGATTAGGTCATGTTGTACGCTTAAAAGGAGGTGATCCGTTTATTTTTGGACGTGGAGCAGAGGAGTTAGATTATGCAAAGGCATATGCCATTGAAGTTGCTGTTGTTCCTGGTATTTCGTCTTCAGCTGCAGTACCAGCATATCAAGGTATTCCCTTAACAAAACGCAATGCGTCAGAGAGTTTTTGGGTAATTACAGGTACTACTAAATCGCATCAGATTTCAGGGGATATCGCTTTAGCGGCAAAATCAACGGCCACCGTTGTAATTTTAATGGGAATGAGTAAACTTTCGGAAATTGTTCAAATTTTTTCTAATGAAGGAAAGTCTGAAACTGCTGTTGCCATCATTCAAAATGGAACAAGACCAAACGAAAACGTAGGTATTGGTAAAATATCCAATATTGAAACTATTGTTGAGGAACAGCAACTCTCTAATCCAGCAATTATCATCATAGGTGAAGTGGTTAATCAAAGGGTAGATCTTACTGATATTTATGCTAAGGCAGATTTAGCTCAGTATACCATACAGAAAAAAATAGCGTAACAATGGAACGGAATAATTTGTATCCCATTTTTCTAAAAGCTAAAAACCTCAATGTGTTGATTGTTGGAGGTGGTTATGTAGCCGAAGAAAAATTGACCTTTCTTTTAAAATCTAGTCCAGATGCGAACGTGACTATGGTAGCTCCAATGTATAGAGAAGGTACTATTGAAATAGCAAATACTGGAAATGTAACTAGAATTACGGACAATTATAATGTCCAATATTTAAAAGGACATCATATCGTTATTGCAACCACAGATCGTCCCGAAATTAATATTAAGATATACGAAGATTGCCGAGCACAAGACAAATTGGTTAACGTGGCAGATAATCCACCATATTGCGATTTTTATATGGGAGGTATCGTCACCAAAGGCAATGTAAAAGTGGCCATTTCTACTAATGGAAAATCGCCCACCACAGCTAAACGCTTACGTCAATTTTTTGAGGATGTGATACCAGAAAACATAGATGATTTAGTAAAGAATCTGAATATATACAGAAAAACAATAAAAGGGGACTTTGAGCAGAAAGTCGAAAAGTTAAACGAATTCACTAAAGGTTTAGTAGAAAAAATATAGATTATGATTAAAACAGATATACTAATAATAGGAGCAGGACCAACAGGTTTATTCACCGTATTTGAAGCCGGATTGTTAAAATTAAAGTGCCATTTAATTGACGCATTGCCACAACCTGGCGGTCAATGCTCCGAATTATATCCTAAAAAACCAATTTATGATATTCCAGGATTTCCTGAGATTTTGGCTGGAGATTTAACCTCGAATTTATTAGAACAAGGCAAACAGTTTCAGCCAGGTTTTACCTTAGGTGAACGTGCAGAAACGATTGAGACCTTAGAAGATGATAGTTTTATTGTAACCACAAATAAAGGGACGCAACATCATGCTCCAATTATTGCAATTGCTGGAGGATTAGGAAGTTTTGAACCACGAAAACCGCAATTGGAAAACATCGATAAGTATGAGGACAATGGTTTAGCATACTTTATTAAAGATCCAGAAGCTTATCGCGATAAAAAAGTGGTTATTGCAGGTGGAGGAGATTCTGCTTTAGACTGGAGTATTTTCTTGGCAGATGTGGCTTCTGAAGTCACACTAGTTCACAGAAGAAATGAATTTAGAGGAGCTTTAGATTCCGTAGAACGTGCACAAGAATTAAAATTAATTAATAAAATAAATATCATCACTCCAGCAGAAATAACAGCCTTACATGGAGATACTAAAATTGAAGGAGTTTCTGTTACTAAAGATGGTGAAACCAAAATCTTAGAAGCCGATGCCTTTATTCCGCTATTCGGATTGTCTCCAAAATTAGGACCTATTGGAGATTGGGGACTTGAGATTGAAAAAAACGCGATTAAAGTAGATACTTTAGATTATCAAACTAATATTCCTGGAATTTATGCCATTGGTGATGTCAATACTTATGAAGGTAAACTAAAATTGATTCTTTGTGGTTTTCATGAAGCAACTTTAATGTGTCAATCTGCTTACAAACGATTAAATCCTGGTAAGAAATTTGTTTTAAAATACACGACCGTAAGTGGAATCAATGGTTTTGATGGTTCACGAAAAGAATCACCAAAAGCAGTTGTTAAGGCAATTGTCTAATACAAGATATCACCATACATGTTACGGATAGAAATGGTGATTTGCACACCCTTTAACACCATAATAATATAGCCTTAATGTCATGGACGTTATGCGCTCCTATGAGTTGGTGTCAGAGGTTTTAAATAATATAAAAATAGTGTTGGCTCCAAAATCTCAAGATCAAATTAAATAGGTAACAATTTCTTAGATTTTAATTAACAAAAGAGTCTGTATTTAGTAAGATATTTGCACAATAGAATTAAGCCCTTTATCATGAAAATATTAAACAAGTATAAATCAGATTTTAGATTTGTATTGCAACTATTAGCTCTAACAGCGATATCACTATTCGCTACTTTATTTATATAAAGCTTAGCGCTGATATAGGCTTCTAATTGTAATTATTGACTATTTTAGCACCTCAATAATTGTCAATGAGAAATCTATTATGTACCATTATTATATGCTTCTCTGTACAACTCTACGGACAAGAAAAAAAGCATAGTTCGTATTTTGATCTCAATTATTTTGGAGGCAATATAGCCCTTCATAATAATAGTATTCTTCATTTAATAAAAGGCCATCCTGAAGGTTTTATATTTAGTTGGAACCAAAAAACATTTGGAAATCAAGCTTGGCAACAGCGGTTTAACTATCCAGATTATGGAGTGTCTTTTATTTATCAAGATTTAAAAAACGAAATTTTAGGAACTAATATTGGGCTCTACGCGCATTACAATTTTTATTTTTTTAAGCGAAATGTAATGTTACGACTGGGACAAGGCTTAGTATACTCAACCCATCCATATGATAAAATTGAAAATCCAAAAAATATAGCATTTGGATCCGATATTTTAAGTTCCACTTATTTAATGGTGAATTATAAGAAGGACAGACTCTTTAATCGTTTTGGGTTTCAAACAGGTTTGTCTTTAATTCATAGTTCTAATGCCAATGTTAAAGCACCCAATACAAGTGTCAATATTATAGCTTTTAATTTGGGTGTAACTTATCATTTAGATACGGAAGATTCTGAATATAAAACTGTCGTTGAAAAAGGGAAGTTTACAGAAAAGGTAAAATACAACCTTGCTTTTAGAACCGGAATTAATGAAAGTGATATTATCGGAAGTGGGCAGTTTCCGTTTTATGTCGTATCTGCTTATGCGGATAAACGCTTAAGCCACCTTAGTGCTATCCAATTTGGAGCAGACATGTTTTTTTCAAAATTTTTAAAGGAATTAATTTATTACGAATCAGTTGCATTTCCTGAAGAACAGGTTAGTGGAGATGAGGATTATAAACGTGTTGGACTTTTTGCAGGACACGAATTATTTATAAATAAAATATCGATTGAAACCCAATTGGGTTATTACATATATTATCCGTATGATTTTGAAGGTAGAACTTATATAAGAATTGGATTAAAGCGGTATTTCGGTAAAAAGTTGTTTGCTGCTGTTACTTTAAAATCTCATGCTGCAAAGGCAGAAGCCGTAGAATTTGGAGTGGGTGTAAGGTTATAAAGCATCGTTCTGCTTAATGTTATTAAAGCCCATAAACTAAGGAGGATTGTTATCCCATAAGATTAAAGTAATATGAAAAGAATACATATTTGCGTTTTAACGTTTTTTATGCTTTTTGCTTGTAATAGTGAAGATGCTAACGATTGTTTTCAAACTTCAGGAAACTTAATTCAACAAGTTTTCACTGTACCAAGTTTTAAACGTATTCTTGTGCATAGAGATATTGAAGTGATTATAAAGGAGGCTTCAGACTATAAAGTTACCGTTGAAACTGGTCAAAATTTAATGAACGATGTTAAGATCGAAGTTTTAGGCGACCAATTGGTACTAACCGATAATAATTCATGCAACTTTGTTAGAGATTATGGTATCACTAAAATATATGTTGAAACTCCGGCACTGACCGAAATTAGATCCTCTACACAATACAGCATTTCCTCAGATGGTGTTTTAAATTATGATATACTCAGTTTACTGTCTGAAGATTATAATGCAGAAAATGAATTTACTGTGGGAGATTTTAGACTTCAACTAAATTCAGAGACGCTTAATATTATATCCAATAACCTTTCGTTTTATTATATTGATGGAACTGTAGAGGATTTGTTTGTTGGATTTTATTCTGGTGCTGGTCGTTTTGAAGGTGAAAATTTAATAGCTCAAAATGTTCAAGTTTATCATCGTGGTAGTAATGATATAATTATAAATCCGCAGCAAACCTTAACCGGAAGCCTGTTAGGTACTGGTGATTTAATTTCTGTTAATGAGCCAACAATGGTAGATGTTGAGCGTATTTATACAGGACAACTGTTGTTTCAATTGTGAACATCGCTTTCTAAAGTCAATTATAAGATAAAGCGCTTCCATACATTTTTAGTATAAGATTACGGCTTAAAAGACTTCTGTTTACAGTGTCTTTTCTAATTAGTGAGTTCTTGAAATAAACTTTCTAAACTAGCATTCTTCTGATTAAGTTGTAGAATTTTTAACTCATTATCATGTGCAAAATCAAACACATGAGAGCGCATATCTGCTTTGGTTGAAAAAGTGATTTCATATACAAAATTGTGTGTATTATTTACACTTTTTACCTTAGGTAGCTTTAGTAAAAAGGCATCTTCAACTCTATAGTCAAATTCAACAATTACAATTTGTTCTTGGCCTTCTCGTAGATCTTTGAGGTATTTATCAGCAACCACTTCTCCTTTATTGATGATGATGACACGGTCGCACATCGCTTCAACCTCTTGCATAATATGAGTCGATAAAAACACGGTTTTTTCCTTTCCTATATTTCTAATTAAGTTTCTAATATCGACCAGTTGGTTAGGATCTAAACCTGTGGTAGGTTCATCTAAAATTAAAACATCCGGATTGTGTAGTAACGCATTGGCTAAACCAACACGTTGTCTATAGCCTTTAGAAAGCTGGCCAATTTTTTTATGTGCTTCGGGTTTTAAACTGGTTAATTCTATGACGTCTTCAATACGCGATTTTGGTGTGGCGTAAACGTTGGCATTGAAATTTAAATACTCTTTTACATATAAATCAGTGTATAGTGGATTGTGTTCGGGCAGATACCCAACACACGTTTGTACATTTTTCTTCTCAGAGTTTACATCAAAACCATTAACCACAGCAGAACCTTCAGACGCATTTATATACGTGGTTAAGATTTTCATCATGGTTGATTTTCCGGCTCCATTCGGACCTAAAAAGCCAACGATTTCAGCATCATTCACCTTAAAAGAAACGTTATTAAGTGCCTTCTGATCTTTATATAATTTGGTAATGTTTGAAACTACGATTGACATACGATTATAATTTATTCAAAAATAGGTATTTCCAAATATTGTATTGCAATTATTATTAATTCTTTAAAAGAATAGAATTAACTCCAAAAAAACAAGGCAACAATTTTGATTTGCAAAAATAATAATTACATTAGCAACATAATTAAAGATTTCCACTGAAGTGGAAAATACGTATGAACATATCTAGAGCATATTATAACTGGTTTTATTTCTTTTTTAGCTAAAGGAACGAGACTGAGTATGTTTTATTTAAAAATATAGTTTTAAAGTCTCGATTTAATCGAGACTTTTTTTTATGTCAACTTTTAAAAAGTTGAAGAATGTTAAACTGATTTTATTAGCGATAAAAGAGAATTATAAATTGTGGGCAAACCAATAGCAATACAAGGAATTAAGGGGTCATTTCATCATGAAGTTGTGCAGCATTATTTTAATGTTGAAGCTAATGTAGTAGAATGTATGAGTTTTGATAGTGTTATCGATACGTTACTCAATAAACAATCAGATGATATTATAATGGCTTTAGAAAATTCTATTGCAGGTTCAATTATACCTAATTATGCGCTAATTGATAATAACAATTTAAGTATTGTAGGCGAGTATTATTTAGATATACAGCATAGCTTAATGGCTTTGAAGAACCAGACAATTGATGAGATCTTAGAGGTGCATTCGCATCCTATGGCTTTATTACAATGTAAAGTGTTTTTTAGAGAATACCCACATATTAAATTGGTAGAAGCGAGAGATACAGCAGATGTGGCAAAGCAGATTTCCGAACAAAATATAAAAGGCATTGCAGCGATTGCAAGTAAAAATGCAGCGCAATTATACGGACTTCATATTTTGGCAGAAAGTATTCAAACTATAACACATAACGAAACACGTTTTGTAATTGTTAGACGTGAAAATAACCATACGGATAATATTGGCATCAATAAAGCATCTTTAAAGTTTGAGTTAGATCATAAACGTGGCAGCTTAGCAGCAATATTAAATGTATTGAGCGACTGCAAACTGAATCTTACTAAGATACAATCTTTACCAAAAATAGATACACCTTGGAAATATGCATTTTTTGTAGATGTTACATTTTCAGATTATAAAGATTACGAAAAAGCCAAATCCATTACGGGTTTAATGGCTGAAAATTTTAAAATATTGGGAGAATATAAAAATGCCAAACTATGATAGAAGTTGCAAAACGTTTACAAAATGTAGAGGAATACTACTTTTCTAAAAAGTTGAGGGAAGTCGCACTTTTAAAATCGCAAGGTAAGCCAATTATTAATTTAGGTATTGGTAGTCCAGATTTAGAGCCACCTTTCAAAGCTTCTATGTTACTTCAAGATAGTCTTGTAGAAGAAAAAGCGCATCAATACCAAAGTTATCAAGGTTTACCAGAATTGAGAACAGCCATTTCAAATTTTTATAGAAACCACTATCAGGTAAATTTAAGCGCACAAACAGAGGTATTACCTTTAATGGGAAGCAAAGAAGGTATAATGCATATTTCTATGGCCTTTTTAAATAAAGGAGATAAAGTATTAATTCCTAATCCTGGGTATCCTACATATGCCTCAGTAACGCAACTCTTAGAGGCAAAACCAGTTTATTATGACCTTAAAGAAGGTAATAATTGGGAACCAGATTTTGTGGCTTTAGAGCGTTTAAACCTAAAGCGTGTAAAAATTATGTGGATTAATTATCCGCATATGCCTACAGGAGCTAATGCAACCAATAAGTTTTATGATAAAGTTATTGCGTTTGGAAAACGACACAATATTTTAATTGTAAATGATAACCCTTATAGTTTTATTCTCAATGAAAAACCTATAAGTATTTTAAGATACAAGGACGCTAAAGACGTGTGTTTAGAGTTAAACTCATTAAGTAAAACTTTTAATATGGCAGGATGGCGTGTAGGAATGTTAGTGGGTAATTACGATTTTGTAAATGCCGTTTTAAGAGTAAAAAGCAATATGGATTCTGGTATGTTTTATGGTATACAAAAAGGAGCGATAGAAGCTTTAAAATGCTCAGAAATGTGGTTTAAGAGTCTAAATAGTGTGTACCAAAAACGTCGAGAATTAGTTTGGAAATTAGTCAGAAGCCTTAACTGTACTTACGATGAGCATGCTACTGGATTATTTGTTTGGGCAAAAATACCAGCACATATTAAGTCGGAAGACTTTACAGATTTAGTCCTTAAAGAACATTCTATATTTATTACACCAGGTACTGTTTTTGGAAGTAAAGGAGAAGGTTATGTTAGGTTTTCGTTGTGTGCTTCTGAAGAGGTAATTGAAGAAGCCGTAGCAAGAGTATAGTTAATAGTTATTGTCACAAATTAATGTGATTATTAAAATTAAAAAAGTGAATAATATTTTTATTATAGGAGTTGGGTTAATTGGAGGGAGCTTTGCATTAGATATTAAAACATTATATCCAACATGTACGGTATATGGTATAGATAACAATGAGAAGCACATTGAAGAAGCTATGCAACTTAAGGTTATAGATCAACCGGCCAATTTTGAAGATTTAGGAAAAGCAGATTTGGTTATTGTAGCCATTCCTGTGGATGCCACTTTAGTGGTTTTACCTAAGGTTTTAGATTTGGTGTCAGATCACACCATTGTTTTCGACGCAGGTTCAACTAAAGAAGATATTTGCGATGTAGTAAGAACACATCCTAAAAGACGAAACTTTTTAGCTGTACATCCTATAGCTGGTACAGAACATTCTGGTCCCAAAGCAGCAATTCGCAATTTGTATACAAGTAAAACAAATATAATTTGTGAAGTGGAAGAAACTGCCTTTAAACTTCAAGAAAAAGCATTAAAGCTGTTTGCAGATTTAGGTATGAGAATACGGTATATGAACCCTAAGGCTCACGATAAGCATATTGCTTATGTTTCGCACTTATCGCATATCAGTGCATTTATGTTAGGAAAAACCGTAATTGACAAAGAACAAAATGAGCGCGATATTTTTGATATGGCAGGTAGTGGATTTGCAAGTACCGTACGTTTAGCTAAAAGTTCGCCAGCCATGTGGGCGCCAATTTTTGAGCAGAACAAATCTAATGTTATTGAAACTTTAAATGAGTATATAGATAATTTAAAGCATTTTAAACAAATGATGGAAAATAGTGATTTTGAAGCCGTCTATAATGAAATGGAAAAAACAAATCACATAAAAGACATATTGAACGGAATACAATAGTAATTAAGAATAAAAGTAAAAATGGAAAACAAGAAAGAAATGAGAACGTGGTTGGATGCTATGAATTTAGATCATCCATTAGTAATCGCAGGTCCTTGCAGTGCCGAAACCGAAGAACAAGTCTTAAAAATAGCACACGAGCTTAAAGATACAGACGTTAATTACTATAGAGCAGGTATTTGGAAACCAAGAACAAGGCCAGGAAATTTTGAAGGAGTAGGAGCTCTAGGTCTAAAATGGTTACAAAAAGTAAAAGAAGAAACAGGAATGAAAACCTGTACCGAAGTTGCCAATGCAGCGCATGTTAAATTGGCATTAGAATATGATGTAGATTTATTGTGGATTGGAGCACGTTCTACAGTAAGCCCATTCATTATGCAAGAAATTGCAGATGCTTTACAAGGAACAGATAAAATTGTATTGGTTAAGAATCCGGTAAACCCAGATTTGTCGTTATGGTTAGGAGGTATTGAACGTTTATACTCTGCCGGAATTAAAAACTTAGGTGCTATACATAGAGGCTTTTCTACGTATGAGAAGTCTAAATATAGAAATATTCCAGAATGGCAATTGGCTATAGAATTTCAGAATAGATTTCCAGATTTACCATTAATAAATGATCCTTCTCATATTACAGGGAATAGAGATATGATTTTAGAAGTTTCTCAGACCGCTCTAGATCTTAATTTTGATGGCTTAATGATAGAGACACATTTCGATCCTGAAAACGCTTGGAGTGATGCTGCTCAGCAAGTTACACCAAGTAGCCTTGTTCAAATTATGCAAGACTTAAAAATCAGAAAAGAATCAGATCCTGAAGCAGAATATAATACGGAATTAAATAATTTAAGAGCACAAATCGACGTTGTAGATAATCAGATTATTGAATTATTAGGTAAGCGTATGAAAGTTGCAGATGGTATTGGAGCGCTTAAAAAGCAAAAGAATGTTGCCGTTTTACAAAGTAAACGGTGGAACGAAATTTTAGGAAAAATGGTTTTAGAAGGAGATGAAAGAGGTCTGAGTGAAGAATTTATTTTAAGAATGTTTAAAGCGATTCACCAAGAATCAATTGTGCATCAAGAAAAGATTATAAACGGTTAAAAGTAAAAAGGCTCGCAATTTGCGAGCCTTTTTTAATTTAATGTATTGTCAAATTAAAGCGATCTCTTAAATGTGTAACGGGTAATAAAAATACCTTTGCCATCACCTTTTCCACCTTCACTTTCAACTCCTGTGTTAATAAAAGCTAACTCCCAGCCTTCTGCAATCATAGCATTAACTTTAGAGGTCATGACCGCATCGTTGGCAGCAATATTTTGAAAACGGATACCACCTAAATTATAAAAATTTAAAAGTTTAGTCTCTTCATAGTCTTTTACTCTGATTTCGTCTCTTTTAGATTTATTTTTTTCATCTTTATCTTTATCGTCAGATCTAGTTGTCGTAAAGTCTCTATAGTCTTTGGTTTCGTTTGCAGAAATCATTCTAGAGCGTCCAAACCCATTTGGTACAATAGATTCTACAACAGTTACAACCTTATACTCAACTTGAGCCGTAGGTTTGTCTCCATTAACAAATGAAAACGAAATTAAGCCACCAACAAGTAACCCGATAAATAATAAATTTTTTTTCATAATAAGTAAATTGTTTGATTAAGGTCGCAAAATAATGATTTTTGGTATAAAATGTTTTCCTTTGTTAATTGTTTAAATATTCTTAATGACAGGAACAGTATATAAATCTACGGGCAGTTGGTACACTGTAAAAACCTTAAATGGTAAATTCTATGAATGTAGGATAAAAGGTCGTTTTAGGTTAGACGGTATTAAGAGTACTAATCCTATTGCTGTAGGAGATATAGTAGAGTTTGAGCTAGAAACTAAGAATAATACAGACACAGGAGTCATTACACGAATTGAGGAACGAACTAATTATATTGTTCGTAAGTCGGTAAACCTTTCTAAACAAACGCATATTATTGCATCTAATATCGATCAAGTATTTTTATTAGTCACTATAGATAACCCTCCAACATTTACTACATTTATAGATCGCTTTTTAGTTACCGCAGAAGCATATTCAATAAAGACAATTTTACTGTTTAATAAAGTCGATACTTATAATGAAGAAACTTTACTAGAAGTTAAATACTTGGCGAGTATATATAGAGATATTGGATACGAATGCATCGGTATTTCTGCCACTACAGGTAAAAATATTGATAAGGTAAAAGCATTGATGGAGGGTAAGGTGAGCATGTTTGCAGGCCATTCTGGAGTTGGTAAATCTACTTTAGTTAATGCTATTGAACCGTCATTAGATTTAAAAACAAAAGCGATCTCCACACAACATAGTCAAGGGCAACATACAACTACGTTCGCTGAAATGTTTGACTTAAGTTTTGATGCTGTTATTATTGATACTCCAGGTATTAAGGGGTTTGGGGTGGTTGATATGGAAAAAGAAGAAGTTGGTGATTATTTTCCAGAGTTTTTTGCGTTAAAGCAAGACTGTAAGTTTAACAACTGTATTCACCTTAAAGAGCCAAAGTGTGCCGTAAAAGAGGCTTTAGAAGCCAATGAGGTTTCTTACTCGCGATATAAAAGTTACTTGCAAATTTTAGAAGGGGAAGATGAACATTATAGAACTGATAATTGGGATGAGGTGCAATAATTTTGTTGAGGTCATCTTGATAAGTTGAATTTAGCGGTATAATTATGAGATTAGTAATCCAAAGAGTTTCCGAAGCTTCAGTAGTTATTAATAATGAAGTTGTAGCAAAAATTAATAAAGGACTTTTAATTTTATTAGGTATAGAACATGAAGATAATCATGAAGATATTGCATGGCTTTGTAATAAAATAGTAAATCTTCGAATTTTTCCAGATGGCAACGGTGTGATGAATAGGTCTTTAAAAGCCATTGATGGAGATGTGATTTTGGTGAGTCAATTCACGCTTCACGCCAGTACAAAAAAAGGAAATCGCCCAAGTTATATTAAAGCAGCCAAACCAGATATTGCCATTCCGCTGTATAATAATTTTATAAAAACACTTCAAAATAGTCTAGACAAATCCATTCAAACCGGAGAATTTGGAGCGGATATGAAAGTTCATTTGGTTAACGATGGTCCTATTACTATAATAATAGACTCTAAGCAGAGAGAATAAAGTTATATTTAAAAATAGGCAATTAATGATCTCATTTTATTAAACTAAAATTTTACTTCTTATCTAGAATGAATAAAATTTAGGAACGCTATACAGCGGTATCTAGGGTGAATACTGAGGAGCTTTGCTATGTAAAAAAAAAGTTAAAGATAAGTTTTAATGTGTTAATTTTCCTTCATATATTGGGTGGGTTTAACGCCTTAAAACTATCTAATGGTTAACCCTTTATCTATAAAAATTAACATTTTTTATTGTTTGTTTTTTTTATCAATTTTCAGCTATTCGCAAACACCAGATAACTACATTGCATTGCTGGCTCCAGAAGATTTAATGACTAAAGTAAATGCAATCGTTAGATACGATAACCAAAGAATCGAAATTAATGCCATTGATGATATGGTGGTGCATACAAAACGTATTGTTAGTATTTATAATAAGTACGGAGATAAACATGCCAATTCCTTAGAGTTTTATAGTGATAATTCTAGTATAAAGACTATTGAGGCTAGAATCTACGACAGTTCAGGTAATGAAATAAAAAAAATTAAGAAAAATGATTTTACTGACAATAGTGCTGTTAGTGGTGGAACCTTGTATTCTGATAGTCGCATTAAATATTACGATTATACTCCTATAAGTTATCCGTACACCATAGAGTTTATTTCAGAAGTGCGACATAACACTACAGCTTTTATCCCGCAGTGGAGAACTGTAAATGGTTATTTCTTAGGGATTGAGCATGCGGAATATAAAATTGAAAATCATTCAGGAATTCTTTTAAAAATAAAAAAAGAGAATATTGATAATAGTCAAGTGGTTGAAGTTTCAGAAAATCATTTTACAGATAAATATATGGTGAATATAATGTTGCCAGAAGGTTATACAATAGAGTCATTACCTAAGTCTGAAAGATTAGAATTTAAGAATTCTAGCGTTACATTTACATATTTGGTACAACAAAATGGAAATTATTTACAGTTAAAAGCTCAATTAGATATAGAGAATCCATTAATTTTGCCAGAAGATTTCAATGCGTTTAAAGCATTCTACAGTAAAATTGTAGAAAAACAAGCTGAACAAATTGTATTAACCAAAGTTTAAAGATGAATATTAAAAACGCACAGCAAGACGTAGATAATTGGATAAAGGAACACGGTGTTCGCTACTTCAATGAGCTTACCAATATGGCACAGCTTACCGAAGAAGTAGGGGAAGTAGCCAGAATTATTGCCAGACGTTACGGAGAGCAAAGTGAAAAAGAGAGTGATAAAGATAAAGATTTAGGTGAAGAGCTTTCTGATGTTATGTTTGTAGTATTGTGCTTAGCTAACCAAACAGGTATAGACCTACAAGCTGCTTTTGATGAAAAAATGGAGAAAAAAACCAAACGCGATCATAACAGGCACCATAATAATGATAAATTAAAGTAGATTTGTCATTCATTTTATTTTAAGCATCGTTATGGACATCAGTATCCAAAAATCAAAATTGCATAATCGACAGGAGATTCAAATTACAGGATCAAAAAGTGAGTCTAATCGCTTATTGTTGCTTCAGGCTTTGTATCCACAAATCAGTATTAATAACATATCTAATTCAGACGATTCTGTATTGATGCAAAATGCTTTGAAATCCAAAGCGCAATTGATAGATATTCATCATGCTGGTACAGCAATGCGTTTCTTAACGGCATATTTTTCTACTCAACAAGGTAGAGATATGATAATTACAGGATCTACTAGAATGAAAGAGCGTCCGATTAAAATATTAGTCGATGCTTTAAAAACGTTGGGAGCAGATATTACCTATTTAGAAAACGATGGTTTTCCTCCACTTCAAATAACAGGTAAAACGTTAACAGCTTATAAGGTCGCCTTAGAAGCAAATGTGAGTAGTCAGTATATTTCGGCGTTATTATTAATTGCGTCTAGACTGCAAAACGGATTAGAGCTAACCTTAATAGGAAAAATCACATCTGTACCTTATATCAACATGACCTTAAGTTTACTTAATAGTATTGGCATAGCAACGAGCTTTGAGGGAAATACCATTATGGTAAAACCAAACGTTACGGAAGTTAAAGCTCAGACTGTAACTGTTGAGTCTGATTGGTCTTCAGCGTCATATTTTTACAGCGTCATAGCGCTAAGTGATATCGGTACAGAAATTACTATCGCGTCATACAAAGAAAAGAGTTTACAGGGAGATTCTATATTATCTGATATTTATAAAAAATTCGGAGTGTACACCACCTTTGAAGCGGAATATATGACGTTAAAAAAAACAGCTAATTGTGATTTGAATTTAAGTATCGATTTAGATTTAAAAAATGCACCAGATATTGCACAAACTATTGCTGTAACTGCTTTTGGTCTTGGACTAGAATGCCATATAATAGGTCTTCATACATTAAAAATTAAGGAAACTGATCGGTTGGTGGCCCTTAAAACCGAATTAGAAAAATTAGGTGCAGAAATCGCTATTACCGACCAAAGCTTGCATTTAAAATCTTCCGCAAATATCAATTCCGATGTAAAGATTGCGACGTATAACGATCATAGAATGGCAATGGCGTTTGCTCCTTTAGGTTTAAAAGTACCTATATTAATAGAGGATGCTGATGTAGTAAGTAAATCGTATCCTCAATTTTGGGAAGATTTTAAAGCCATTGGGTTCAACTTAAAATAAACGCGTATTTACTTGACAACGCCTATCTCGAGATTGTATATTTGCAATTCCAAAAAAATAAATTACATACATGAAATTATCACATTTTAATTTTGAGCTTCCAGACGAGTTATTGGCCGAGCACCCTGCAGAACACAGAGATGAATCTAGACTAATGGTGCTTAATAGAGCAGAACAAACTATTGAACACAAACAATTCAAAGATCTTATCGATTATTTCGATGAAGGTGATGTGATGATTATGAATGATACCAAAGTGTTTCCGGCACGTTTATTTGGTAATAAAGAAAAAACAGGAGCACGTATTGAAGTGTTTTTGCTACGTGAGTTAAATCAAGACCAACGTCTTTGGGATGTATTGGTAGATCCTGCTCGTAAAATCAGAATTGGTAATAAATTATATTTTGGTGACGATGAAACCTTAGTTGCAGAAGTTATAGATAATACTACCTCTAGAGGTAGAACGTTACGTTTCTTATACGACGGTTCTTATGCTGATTTTAGAGCAAAATTAACACAACTTGGAGAGACACCTTTACCTAAATATATTAATAGAGAGGTGGAGCCAGAAGATGAAGAGCGTTATCAAACAATTTATGCTAAGAATGAAGGTGCTGTTGCGGCGCCAACAGCTGGTTTACATTTTTCTAAGCATTTATTAAAACGTTTAGAAATTAAAGGAATTAAAACCGCAGAAGTAACGTTGCATGTTGGTTTGGGTACTTTTAACCCTGTTGAGGTTGAAGATTTATCTAAACACAAAATGGATAGCGAAGAGATTATTATAAAACAAAGTGCTGCTGATATTGTAAATGATGCTATAGAAAATAAAAAACGTGTGTGCGCTGTAGGTACAACATCTATGCGTACTATTGAGAGTTCTGTGTCATCTAATGGAAGATTGAATGAATTTGAAGGTTGGACCAATAAGTTTATTTTTCCTCCTTATGATTTTAGTATTGCCAATTGTATGATTACTAACTTTCATACGCCAAAGTCAACATTGTTAATGATGACGTCGGCTTTTGCTGGTCACGATTTTATGAAGAAAGCATATGAAGAAGCAGTGAAAGAAAAATATAAATTCTATTCTTATGGTGATGCCATGTTAATCATCTAAGCGTATAAATTATAAAGTTTAAAAAAAGTCTCTTCATTGAGGCTTTTTTATTTTAATAGAAAACCAGATTCATTTAAGTACTTTTGCATACCATGGAAGTAAAAAAGAAAGATATAAGAGCATTAACAAAAGAGCAACTCAGAGATTTCTTTGTAAAGCAAGGAGATAAAGCCTTTAGAGGCAACCAGGTATATGAGTGGTTATGGCAGAAGTCTGCATATAGTTTTGATGATATGACAAACCTATCTCTTGAAACCCGACAAATGCTAGAAGATAACTTTGTAATAAACCATATTAAGGTAGATCAGATGCAACGTAGTGCTGATGGTACAATTAAAAATGCCGTGCGTTTACACGACGATTTAATTGTAGAGTCTGTATTGATACCAACAGCAACGAGAACAACAGCTTGTGTATCCTCTCAGGTAGGTTGTAGTTTAGATTGTAGGTTTTGTGCAACCTCAAGATTAAAACGGATGAGAAATCTGAATCCAGATGAAATATACGACCAAGTTGTCGCTATAGACAATGAGAGTAGATTATATCACAACCGACCGTTGAGTAATATTGTGTTTATGGGTATGGGAGAACCTTTAATGAATTACAATAATGTGCTTAAAGCCATTGATAAAATTACATCACCAGAGGGTTTAGGCATGTCACCAAAACGAATTGTGGTATCAACCTCTGGAGTGCCAAAAATGATTAAGAAAATGGCAGATGATAAGGTGAAATTTAAGTTAGCCGTTTCGCTGCATTCTGCGATAGATGAGATTCGTACGTCTATAATGCCATTTAACGCTACATTTCCGTTAAATGATTTAAGAGAGGCTTTGCAATACTGGTACGCTGCAACAAAAAATAGAATTACTTATGAGTATGTGGTTTGGGATGCTATTAACGATAAACGTAAAGATGCAGAAGCCTTAGTGGAGTTTTGCAAATTTGCACCAAGTAAAGTGAACCTCATTGAATATAACCCTATCGATGATGGAGAATTTCAACAAGCCAACTCTAAAGCCATAGATATGTATGTTTCAGTATTAGAGGCTAATAATATCACTGTAACCGTAAGGCGTAGTAGAGGAAAGGATATAGATGCCGCTTGTGGGCAATTGGCGAATAAAAGTTAAAGTTGTAGTATTTTTATTGCATATTATAAATTTATTTTACCTTTAGTTCTAATTTAAAAAACACACATATATTATGAGAACAAAATTACTTTATTTATTATTTATCGTTCCATTTATTTCATTTGGGCAAACTATTGAATCTGAAGCTTTTGATGGATTAGCTTTAGGGAGTATTTCAGGACAAGGTAGTTGGCAAAGCCAAATTGGCAATGGTGATGGCTCGACGACCAATATGACCGAAGCTAATTTAGCTGTAACAACAGGAGGTGTTGCTTCCTCTAACGGTTTTACTATTACAGGACCAAATGGTGATTCTGGATCAGCATTTATCTGGAATGATGGATTTGCAGGCGCTTGGGCGTCAAGAACATTAGGTAACGATATAGTTGAAGTGGAGGTTTCAGTTAATCCTGGAGCAGTTGGAGGAGCTTCAAAAAATACTTTTGGTGTTTATATTTATAACGCTGACTATACTAAAGTATTAGCTGGTTTTATTGTCGACGCTGAAACTAATACTTTATCAGTTATAGCATATAGTCTCCCTACAGGTGAACTATCGCCAGGTAATTTTACCTATAGTTTGGCAGCAGCTCCAGGTTTGGCGTTAGCATCTAATACTTGGTCTAAAATTGGTGTTAGTTATAACACAATTACTGGGCAGGTTTTAATTGATAGCGATGCAATAACGGATGGCCCTTTAGGTCTTCCAACGAATGTTGCGGTTGACACGCCGGCAGAAGTAGATTTTGTTGTTACCTCAGGAAGTTCTACAGTTGGAGGTGCAAACACAGCTTCTACCACTATGATTTTTGATAATTATGAGGCTAGGGCAACAGCAAGTAATACTTTATTGAATACGGAAGAGTTTGAATTGAATTCAGTTGGTCTTTATCCAAATCCAGCGAAAGAGTCAATTACTCTAGCTTCAGATATTTCAATTAAAAATGTTGAAATTTTTAATAGCCTAGGTCAAGTGGTTCTTACGAAAAATTCTGATTTTAGTAATACGAATGTATTTGATATTTCTAATCTAACTTCAGGGGTTTATATTATGACTATCAACTCAATTGATGGTGCTTCCCAAACTAAGAAATTTATTAAAGAATAACATTATTACTATTTTTTCTTATTAATTATATATCAGAGGACTTAATTTATTAAGTCCTCTGTGGTTTTAAAGGATGCATAGATTATAATTAAAGGAAACAGTCGTTTTTAAAACTAGTTATAGTTTTTTATAAATTTAATTGTCTTGAAGTTTACTTTAAAATAATATCCGTTTTTGTTAAGTGGATATCATCATTTGGAGAAGAAACATCTATATATTTCTTTTAATTTTTCGAAATATTATGATTAATATGTTTGAAATCAGATGTTTTGTAATAAAATTCAAATAGATTTAGTATTATTTTTTTATTGATAATATTCAAGCATTATTCTTTGTAATATTGCAATAGTTGCGTTTATCATATTTTAATGAAAATAACCGAACAAATAAAACTTCCTATTGCCTACGAGATGGATCTTTTTGAACAAAAGTTTCAACTTTCTATGGCGAGCAAGGTGGCGCTTCTCAATAGAATTACTCATTACATTGTAAACCGTAAAGGGAAACAAATGCGACCGATGTTTGTGTTTTTGGTGGCTAAAATGATGAATAATGGTGAGGTAAGCGAACGGACTTATAGAGGTGCTTCGGTTATTGAACTCATTCATACAGCAACCTTAGTTCACGATGATGTTGTAGATGATAGTAACAGAAGACGCGGTTTTTTTTCAATAAATGCCCTATGGAAAAACAAAATTGCTGTTCTTATTGGTGATTTTTTGCTTTCAAAAGGTTTATTACTTTCTATAGATAATAATGATTTCGATTTACTAAAAATTATCTCTGTCGCTGTTCGCGAAATGAGTGAAGGTGAGTTACTTCAAATAGAAAAAGCGAGACAGCTCGATATTGACGAAACGGTTTATTACGAAATTATCCGTCAGAAAACGGCAACTTTAATTGCTGCTTGCTGCAGTTTAGGTGCGGCTTCTGTAAAACCTAATTCTCCAGAAGTAGAAACGATGCGAAAGTTTGGCGAATTAATAGGGATGGCATTTCAAATTAAAGATGATTTGTTCGATTATGGAGAGGAAGCTATTGGTAAACCAACAGGTATAGATATTAAGGAGCAAAAGATGACGTTGCCTTTAATATATGTACTAAATAATTGTACTAAGAAAGAAAAATCGTGGCTAATTAATTCCGTTAAAAACCACAACAAAGACAAAAAACGAGTAAAGGAAGTTATTGCCTTTGTAAAAGCCAATGGAGGATTGGATTATGCGGTTTCTAAGATGAAAACATTTCAGGAAGACGCCTTAAGTATATTGGCAACCTATCCTGAATCTCCATACAAAGCTTCTCTTAAATTAATGGTAGATTACGTTATTGATCGAAAAAAATAACGGTGTACTGATAATTTTTTCTGGTTCTCATCTACTTCCTTGAATGAATAGAGTATTAAATAAAATGAGTATTCTTAATAAGCCATTTTAATACTGTTGTCTGTCCTTATATAGCAATCATATTTCAGAAACTTATCCGTAGAAATATTTCCTTTTTATTTTTTTATAAAAAAAACGCGAATTAAATTAATGACAATCAGTTTATTATGTATTTGTTGTTTGTTATTTAATATCTTAGGCAACCTTTATAAGCTAAATTACGTCTTTATAAATAGAAAGGCATCAGTACGTAGTCAGAATTTAAATCAAACCATGAAAGTTATCCAACTTCATAAAAACGAAACAAAACTTATACAGCACGCAGCGAAACAAAATCGTGATGCACAGCATGTATTGTACGAGTTACATGCGCCAAAAATGTTGAGTGTTTGTAGGTATTATATAAAAGATGTACACCAAGCTGAAGAAGTTATGTTAAATGGTTTCTTTAAAGTCTTTAAATATTTAAAATCGTTTAAAAATGAAGGTAGTTTTGAAGGGTGGGTAAGACGCATTATGGTGAGAGAAGCTATTTCGTATTTAAGGCAACAAAAAAATATTGAATTTGCAAAAGAGGATGCGTATCTAGATGGAGATTCATTTAATAATATTGACAGTAATATTCAGGTAGCAGAAATACAGCAACTCATAGATAGTTTACCCGAGGGTTACAGAATGGTTTTTGTTATGTATGCAATAGAAGGGTATAAACACCATGAAATTGCTGAGTTATTGAAAATTTCTCAAGGTACGTCTAAATCGCAACTATTTAAAGCAAGACAAATGCTTCAGAAAAAATTAATAGAATTAAATAACAGCAGTTATGGCACCAATTAAGTTTGAAGAAAATATAAAAGACAAGTTAGAACATAGAACATTGTCACCATCTACAGATAGTTGGTCTAAACTGTCTAAGCGATTAGATGATGCTGATGATAATCGGTCGAAAAAAACAATCTTTTGGTGGTTAGGTATTGCTGCAGGCTTATTAATTATGATAGCACTTACAGCACAATTTCATGGTACAAGTCCTTCTGAAACGGTACTGCCAGAAATCGTTGAAGACGATAAGATTATAGAGCCTTTAAAAAATATACAAATAGAGCCTTTTCAAAAAGAATCTATTGAGCTTGCAAATGAAGATCACAGAGAGCAAGAGGATAATGAGGTAGGGTCTACACATAAAACATCTAAAAATGTAGAGACTCAAAAATCGATTTATAAAAAAACAGAGCCAGATAATCAATTAGCCTTGCAATCGACACCTGTTGAGGAAAATAGAATGAATACAAGTCAGGAGGCCATTCTTAATAATGAAGTGCAAGATCTTTTAGAAGAGGCAAGATTAAAAATTGCAGTGGCAGAAGCTGTACAGAAGATAAAGTTAGAGAGTACAACTGTGAGTGATAAAGAAATCGATTCATTATTAAAAATTGCGAGCAAAGAACTTTTTAAAGATAATTTAAAAAATGAATTGATACAAACCGTAGATGCCAATGCTTTATTAATGAGTGTTGAAGATGAAATGGGACAATCATTTAGAAGTCGTGTATTCGAAGCCTTAAAGGACAGTTACGAAACTGTAAAAACAGCGGTCGCAGATCGTAATCATTAAAATAAGAAATCTAATTATTTTGATTATAACGCTAATCAAAATAAACATCAATAAATCAATACATCAAAAAACGAACAGTTATGAACACAATTACAAAATTAGTAGTGTATCTTATGGTATCCTTAGCATTGGTTACAGTGCAAGCTCAAACTAAGGAATTAGATTCCATTAAAAATGAAAAGATAAGTTATAAAATTAGTCTTCTAGAGAAAGATAAGATCAAGGTTGAAGAAGAAGAAAGGAGTATTTTAAAGTTGATGGTTTCTAAAATAAATAAACAACTAGACAATAAAGAAATTACAGCAGAAGAAGCTGAAAACTTAAAAAAAGCAGCAGCAAAAAAAGCAGCACTTAACATTGAAAACCGAATTGAAATTATAAATAAACAAATAGCGCTATTAGAGCGAAATGGATATGAAGACTATCATTTCAAGCAGACTGAGACAGCTGATGATGGATTTGTATTTAGAATAGGAGGTAGCGATGACGATACTAATGAAAGCTTTATTTATTTTGGTGAAAAATCTAGTGATAAACCGAGAAAGTATGACAGACGCACAACGACAGATATTGTTTTTGCATTTGGATTTAATAATACCTTAATTGATGGTCAGGATTTAGAAGATTCTCCCTATAAATTAGGTGGCTCGGGATTTATTGAGTTGGGTTATGCTTGGAAAACGAGAGTTTTTGAAAACACTAATTTTTGGAGGTTAAAATACGGTTTCTCGTTTCAATGGAACAAACTAAAACTTAAAGACAATAATTATTTGGTAAACACTGATGGAGATATTTCATTAGAGGAATATCGTTTAGATGCCGATAAAATAAAGTTTAGAACCACCAATTTCGTGATTCCGATGCACCTTGAATTTGGACCTTCTAAAAAGGTGGAACGAGAAGATTATTTTAGATATTCCACTTACAAACAATTAAAAATAGGAATAGGTGGATATGCAGGTTTAAATATAGGAAGTATGCAAAAAATAAAATATAAAGAAGATGGGGAGCGTGAAAAAGAGAAGCAACGTGATCAATTTGAGGTCAGTGAATTTGTATATGGTTTAAGCGGGTATTTTGCTTTAGGAGATGTGGCTTTATATGTAAAATACGATTTAAATCCATTGTTTAAAAATCAGGCTGTAGATCAGAATAATATTTCAGTCGGACTTCGATTTGATATGGATTAATCAATCAATTTTTGAGTGTTAAAAGGCTTTTATCTTTAGAGGATTGAAGCCTTTTTTCTTTTCTGTTAATGAGACACTACTTTTAGCCCAACAATTGAAATTATTAATGTCGTTATAAAAAACAATCTCCAAAATGTAGCAGGTTCCTTAAAAACAAAAACACCAACAAGAACCGTTCCTACAGCACCAATTCCGGTCCAAACAGCATAAGCCGTGCCAATTGGTAACTCTTGTGTTGCTTTAACAAGCAGAAGCATGCTAATACTTAAGCATACTAAGAATCCAATGTACCAATAAGTCGTTTCTATTCCAGTGGCTGTTTTAGCTTTGCCTAGGCAAGCAGCAAAGGCAACTTCAAATATTCCAGCAATAATTAATAAAATCCAATTCATTTAATTTTTTATTTCAATGACTATAAGAAAAATGGCACAATAAAGTTAATCTAAGGTCATTCTTTTAAATGAGATATTCAAATTTTTGAATCTAAAAAATGAGCATCTATTTTCCGATAATGCTAATTTGTCTTAACTTTACAAACTTGCTAAAATCCAAACATTGATCTCACAAAACTCCATAGCTCAAGTCTTTGAAACCGCTCGCGTAGAAGAGGTGATAGGCGATTTTGTACAACTTAAAAAATCGGGAAGTAACTTTAAGGGTTTAAGTCCTTTTAGTGAAGAACGTTCTCCTAGTTTTATGGTATCTCCTGTAAAACAAATCTGGAAAGATTTCTCTAGCGGAAAAGGAGGAAACGCTGTAACATTTTTAATGGAGCACGAGCATTTTACATACCCTGAAGCCATAAAATATTTGGCTAAAAAGTATAATATAGAAATCGAGGAGACTGAGCGTACAGATGAAGAAAAAGCGCAAGCCGATACGCGAGAAAGCTTGTATTTGGTTAGTGAGTATGCTAATTCGTATTTTCAAAAAATCCTCCATAAAACCGACCAAGGAAAAGCCATAGGCTTAAGTTACTTTAAAGAACGTGGTTTTACTGAAGAAACTATTAAGAAATTTGAGTTGGGATACTCTTTAGATGAGTGGCAAGCGTTTACAGATGATGCCTTGCGTAAGGCGTATAAGCTAGAGTTTTTAGAACAAACAGGCTTAACCATTGTAAAAGGAGAAAAACGTTTCGATAGGTTTAAGGGAAGAGTTATGTTTCCTATTCATAGTATGAGTGGACGTATTTTAGGGTTTGGTGGTCGTATATTAGTCAATGATAAAAAAGCCGCAAAATATCTAAATTCACCAGAAAGCGAAATCTACCATAAAAGTAAAATCTTATATGGATTGTATCATGCTAAGCAAAGTATCGCTAAGGAAGATAATTGTTATTTAGTTGAAGGGTATACAGATGTTATTCAGTTTCATCAAACCGGAATTACCAATGTAGTTTCATCTTCTGGTACAGCTTTGTCACCAGATCAAATACGTTTAATTAATCGTTTAACAAATAATATTACGGTGCTTTTTGATGGTGATGCAGCCGGAATTAGAGCTTCAATTCGTGGTATCGATTTAATCTTAGAACAAGGTGTTAATGTTAAAATCTGTACATTTCCAGATGGTGAAGATCCAGATAGCTTTTCAAGATCAAACACCTTAGAAGAACTAACGGCATATCTTGAAGATAATGCTAAAGATTTTATTCAGTTTAAAGCCTCGCTATTGGTTAAGGAAGCAAATAATGATCCGATAAAAAAGGCAGAGACTATTCGCGAAATTGTAAATAGTATTGCTAAAATACCAGATCAGATTAAACGAGAAATCTATATTCAAGAATGTGCTCGCATTATGGATATCAGTGAAAATGTACTGTTTAGTACGTTGGCACAAATAAATAAAAAGGATGTACAAGAGGCTAGTAAGGCACATGTACAAGAGCAGCAAGCGTTTCAGGTGGTTAAAAATGAACCACAAGCCAAACGAAAAATTGATGTTCAATATGAATTGGAGCGAAAAATTATTGAAATATTAATGCTCTATGGAGATCGAACTGAACAGTTTGAAGACTTAATTTTACAAGAAGATGAGAAGTCGGGTGAGCTCATTCTAGAGCCTACAAAACATGAAACACGAGTGTTTGAAAAAGTGTATTTAGATCTTCAAGAAGATGAGATGCAGTTTTCTAACCCACAATTCAAAGTGCTTTATTATTCCATTATTGAAAAATTGAATCAAGATGAAAGTTTTTCAACAAAAAACTTTATCAATCAGCTCGATCAAGAATCAGCAAGTACGGTGACTAGTATTTTAATGGAAGATGAGCGCTATAATCTTCACGATTGGGCACGTAATCAAATTATTCCTAAAGAAAAACATCAATCTATATCTCAATTGGTTAGTCAGACGATATTAAGTTTACGGTGCCACTTAATTGATAAGAAGGTTGCAGAATATAAGAATGAAACCTTAAATGCCAGTGCAGACACACGCTCAATAATAGAGGATGTAAAAGACTATGTTGGGTTAAAAATGCTACTATCTCGTAAGCTAGGTAAGGTGGTTGGCTAAAACTAAGGCTTATGTAAGATTGTGATGTTTAGCTTGGTGAATTAAATCAACGATATTGGTAACGTTTAGTTTCTTAAATAGTCTGGCTTTATACGTGCTAACCGTTTTTTCGTTGATATCTAATTCTTGAGCTATTTCTTTATTCTTACGGCCAATTGATAATAGTTTTAAAACTTCAATCTCTCTAGTAGAAAGTTTTTTGAACATACGACTTCTACTTTTGCGCGTGTCTTCATAACGAAAATGCTTATCCATTTTTTCACTAAGGGATATTTCTCCCTCAGAAATTTTTCGAATTGCGGTTTCTATTTCCTCCACATTAGCTTCTTTGTTTAAGTAACCAGAAGCACCTGCTTTAATTGTGCTTATTGCATAAATTTCTTCAGGTTGGTGGCTAAACATTAAAACGTTTACAGATTTGTTTTCCTTTTTAATAGCTCTTAATGCCGTAATTCCATTGAGTTCTGGTAAATCGATTTCAGATATTATTACATCTACTTTGTGACGTCTTACAAATTCAAATATCTCAATTCCACTACCTAAACTACCAATGACTTTAAAATCTGTTTTACTGTTTAGAAATAGTTCTAGCCCTTTTCTTACAATAGGATGACTGTCTACAATCAGAATGTGTATCATGATAATTATATTTTGGTATCTGGTTAGGGGTCATAAATTACTTTAAAATATGTTATTATCAAAAAGGTTGTGGGGAAATATTGAGTAAAAGTAGTGAAAAATTAAATAAATTAATATTTTTAATTAATAAAATGCAATAATTATTTTAAATTTTTAGGAATTTCGCAAACTGGAATTGGATTCATTTTGTGCTTATTAGATGTATTATATCGTAAATAAATTTCAAAAACTTCACGCTTTCTACCGTCAAAATCTGTAGCTACTTTTCCGTCGTCTGAGGCTTGCATTGCCCATTCTAATTCTGGGTAAGACGCTCCGATTTGATCTTCATCGCTACGAGCATCTCCAAATAAACCGTCGCTTGGCGCGGCTTTAATTATGGATTCTGGGACATCTAGGTGTTTGCCTAACATGTAAACTTCAGACTTCATTAAATCTGCAATAGGGCTTAAATCTACACCACCGTCTCCGTATTTGGTATAAAAACCAACTCCAAAGTCTTCAACTTTATTTCCTGTGCCAGCAACTAAGAGTCCTAAAAGGCCTGCATGATAATACAGAGTAGTCATTCTTATTCGGGCTCTTGTATTGGCTAATGCCATATCTACAGTGGCTTGAGATCCTTCTAAATTGACTTCGGTTTTAAATTCTTCAAATACAGGAGTTAAGTTTACAACTGTGTCTTTAACATTAGCAAACCGTTGCTTTAAAGATGAAATATGTTCTTGAGCTCTTGTAACATGACTAGGAGTTTGATGAATTGGCATTTCTATACAGAGAACATCTAAACCTGTTTTGGCACAAAGTGTTGAGGTTACAGCAGAATCAATACCTCCAGAGATACCTACTACAAAGCCATTTACTTTTGCTTTTTTGGCATAATCTTTTAACCAATCCACAATGTGATTTACTACGTTTTCGGTTTGCATAATTTTTAATTTTTAAAACAAAGAAGTGTACCTTTGCACAACAAAAATAATGTAATCGAGTTAGGATTAAAAATATTTTACCAAATGCAAATAAGAATTTACTTTATCTTAATACTTGGATTTATAATGCTTTCTTGTAATGAGGAGTCTAAGGTTAAACAAGAGATTGCTAAAATTGAAGTAGATTTTAATATTGAGCGTTTTGATAAGGTGCTTTTAGAAGCAACTCCAAAAGATCTGCCACGTCTTAAAGGTGCTTTTCCTTTTTTCTTTTCTAAACACGTGCCAGATTCTATTGTTATTAAGCGCATGCAAGATACCTTACAGCACGAAATTTTAAAAGAAGTAAAACTAGCATTCGAAGACTTTAAAAATACCAAATTAGAGTTAGTCTCTTTATTTCAGCATTTAAAATACTATGATAAGGTTTTTTCTACTCCAAGGGTAGCGACGTTTACAAATAATGTGCAGTATAGAGATAATGTAATTGTAACGGATAGCGTTGTGGTTATTGCGTTAGATAATTATTTAGGAGAAAATCATAAGTTTTATGTAGATGGCAATATACCTGTGTACTTAGCTAAGAACTTTAAGGAGGAACAAATTGTAGTAGATGTGGCAAATGGTTATGCGGAGAAGTATGCTTTTCAGTCTTCAAGGAAAACATTGTTAGATGAAATGATTTATTTCGGGAAATTGCTATATTTTAAAGATGTTATGATTCCTTTTAAAACCGATGCTGAAAAAATCGGCTATTCCGATAGTGAGCTAAAATGGGCTGAGGCTAATGAAAGTCAGATTTGGAGTTATTTTATAGAAAAAGAAATGCTGTTTAGTACCGATTCTAAATTGCCCAATCGATTTATTGCTAATGCTCCATTTTCTAAATTTTATTTAGAGTTAGATAATGAATCTCCAGGACGATTGGGGCAATATATCGGCTGGCAAATTGTAAAAGCGTATGCTGAAAATTCAGGTGAAAATGTTATTGAAATAATGCAAACGGAACCTGATGTGATATTTAATAAATCAAAATTTAAACCAAAAAAGTAATGTCTAAAGTTATAAAATCTAAAATAGTATTAAACGTAGAACTCGACGAGAATAGAGTGCCTGAGAAGTTAAATTGGTCTGCTCAAGATGGTGGAGTTGATAATGAAGAAGCTAAGGCAATTATGTTGTCTGTATGGGATAGTAAGGCACAAGAAACGCTTAAAATAGATTTGTGGACAAAGGATATGTCTGTTGATGAAATGAAATTATTCTTTCATCAGACTTTAGTAACCATGAGTGATACATTTTTAAGAGCCACACAAGATGAAAAAATGACAGCTACTATGAAAGATTTTTGTGATTATTTTGCTGAAAAATTAGAGCTTAAAAAGCAATAGGTATTCTGATGTATTATCGTTCGTGTTCTATTTTATAATAGGGCACAATGTTAAAACTATCAGATTCTATATTCATATAATTGCTTCTGTTTTTGCGCTTATGTTGTACAAAATGTGTGGTGTCGTAGATTTCCCAAGCCGTAAGTTCATTTAAGCGGCCTGTAGCGGTTTTCATGTCAGTCTCGATCTTTCTAATCATTTTGTCAACTGTTTTTTGGTCTACTATTCTGAGAGTTTTTTCTGAACTAGTGCCTTTATTTATTTTATAAATCACCCAGTAATTTGAGTGAGATTTATAATGCTTAGCATCCGTTAATTGCACTTTTGGTGGGCTCAGTTTAGTGGTTTTAACTCCTCTACTTTTGTAAATGGATATTCTGTTTTCAAGATTTCTGTTTGTTGAGATAATTCCCTTTCTTTCTTTTTGATTCGCTTTTTTACCAGAAAGTCTTAAATCAGATTCAGTAGTGTGGCTTTCAGATCCAAAAGGTACAGCCTTAGAAAGTGAGTCTAATTGTGTGTAGTGACTATTAAAGTTGTTAGAAGAAATAAGTGTAGGAGGCTTTAGATCAAAGGATTCGTTTCGTAGTAGTGTGATAATTATTAACTTATCTTTTAATACAGCTTCAACAGCATAGCGACCTACAGGAATATCTGAAATTTGAATTTTAGCGACAGTATCCTTAACTTTTATAACGCGTTCAAAATCAATATCGTCGAAAATCATAAGTTCGTATATAGTGCGATCACATTTAAAAACGATACTATCTTCGGTTTTATTTAAATAATGTTTAAGTTCTTTGGCTCTTGTGTTTGTGTTTTGAAGCAATGCTGATTTCTGACCATACATTAAGGATGATGCAAATAAGAAAACAACGAAGTATAGTAATCTCATAATTAGTAGGTTTTTTTGTTTTTGGGAAACAATTTTGATATTAAGAAAATGAAATAACACACTCAATATCATATATAAAGATACGCGCTTTTTAAAAGGTTGCCTTATATTATAGATGCCAGGTTCATTTTACGGGTTTAGATGTCAATTGTATCGATGTAACACATATATTGATATATGAAGCGTTGTGACTTTGGCGTTACTAGGTGGTTAAATCAGCATTTAGTGCCCTCAAAAAATGAATTTTCTACGTGTTAAAAGCTAAAACTAGAGACTTTGGAGGTTGTTGCTTGTGGAATAATAAGGGGTTGGGTTGAATATATCTGTAGCAACGGAATACACAAAATCTGGATTAGAGACTTGCTGCTCCATAAATTTACTCTTGTTGTATACTTCCCAAACAGTCAATGTGTTTAATCTACCAGAGTTACTGTTCGTTTCTAGCTTGTGTCTATAAATCATAGTTTCCACGGATTTCTGATCTACTAATTTCATGGTTTTACTCGATCCGCTATCATTATTAATTTGCGTTTCTGTCCAGAAGTATTTTTGATGTTTTTTTTGATTCATGCTACTATTGCCTCGTGTTAGAATAAATGCAATACTCTTTTTAGGTGCGCTTTTAATTACTTTTAGTTCTTCATCTAACATCATGCCTCTTCCTTCTGCTATTTGTTTGGTGTTGTGTGAAGTGTTAGATATATTGTACGAATCTCTGTATTTGGCTAAATCCATAACAATGATTTTCTCGGTTAATTTGACCTCAACAACAAAGTTGCCTATTGGAATATCTTTCAAAGAAACTTGAGTTTTATGGGCATCTACTATAATAATCTGTTCGTAATCTTCATTAAAAATTTCTACGTTTTTAATTTTAGAATTACACTCTAGCACCAAACTATCTTTTGTGGCATTTAAATGATGTTTTAATTCTTTAGCTTTTGGGTGTGTATTTTGAAGTAATGTAATATTTTGACTGTAGCTAAAATGAGTCAAAAGTAGGACGAGTAATATGCTTATGCTTTTAATCATAATAATCACTTTTTTTAGGTTAATGGGCTTACAAATCATCTGATTTTGGGTGTCAGAATTTGCGTATTATAAATCTAATTTAAACTCTAATTGCTTAATTAGTATTTATATAGGATGTGTGGCGTTTTTTTTAGATAATGCACATTTACATACGATGTAAGGCATAAAAACAAGATTTAATTATCATTAGTTTTGGTATTTTTAAGTCCTAATTTGTTTAAATTAGCCTATGCGAAAAATTCTATTTGGTGTTGTTGTAACTATGATTGTAGTTGTCACTTTTAAATATTGTGATAACAAACAAGATGATAAAATTGTAATTAAAGAAAGTAGTGTTTTAATTCGGGAGCAAATTAAAAATGTCGGCAAACTGGTGGTTACCGAAGGACATTTTAGTGAAGTGTTTACTTATAAAAATTCTAAGGATATTTTTGGAGATTTAATTTCGGCTGAAAAGAAAGCTGTTGTTATTGTTAATGCCGATGTCACTGTGAGTTACGATTTGAGTAGAATAAACTATCATATTGATGAGAGCACTAAAACACTTCAAATACTTAGTATTCCAAAAGAAGAAATTAAAATTAGTCCAGATTTCGAGTATTACGATATGCAAGCTGATTTTCTTAACCAGTTTGAAGCCAAGGATTATGACGCTATAAAAACAACGGTGAGAGCATCATTAATGAAAAAGATACAGGCTTCAGAATTAAAATCTAATGCAGAAAACCGCTTAATTAGTGAGCTTTCTAAGTTCTTTATTCTCACAAATACTTTAGGCTGGACGTTGCAGTACAACGATAATTCAATAAATTCATCTGATGAATTACAAAATTTACAATTATAGTTGACTCTTTAAGTTAATCCATCCACCTCCGTTAGTGGCAGCAATATTATTGAGGTTTAAAAGCTTTGCTGCCTTAGCGGAACGCGCACCACTTGCGCAACAAGTAATTATAGGTTTATCTAATTTTTCTACTTCCTTAACTCTGTTGTTTAATTCGTTGAGAGGTATATGTAGTGCATTTTTGATATGTCCTGCATCCCATTCGCGCTGAGATCTCACGTCTAAAATGATTGCGTCATTTTTTAAATATTCTTCAACCTGACGCTTTTTTGTGCGAAAAATAAAATCTAAAAATCCCATAGTTTCTTTTTGTTTAAATTTACAAATTATTAAACACTTCATAAAATATTGAAAGGGATAACTCGTAAAGAAGAAATAATAACTACAGCAGCCAAGTTGTTTAAAGAAAAAGGCTATAGTGCAGTCACAATGCGAGATTTAGCAAAGGCTATGGGTATAAAAGCGGCAAGCCTTTACAATCATATCAACTCAAAACAAGATATTTTAAACTCAATTATTATTTCTTTAGCCGAAGAATTTACAGATGGCATGAAACTTATACAGGCATCAAATTCTTCATGTATAGATAAGTTAAATCAAATAGTCGCCTTGCATGTAAAGATAGCGAGCGAAAATATTTACGGTATGGCATCTTTAAATAACGATTGGATGCATTTAGAAACGCAATTAAACTATTATTTAGGTTTAAGAGATAACTACGAAAAAGATTTTCTTTCAATTATAGAACATGGTATTAAGTCATCAGAAATTAAAGACACTAATCCCGAAATTATAATGTTTTCAATGCTTACCACACTAAGGTCACTATACATTTGGATACCTAAAAAAGAAGAACTCAACGCAAACGATTTAGCAAATAATTTAAGTAAGGTACTCATTCACGGAATTAACATTTAGATATCAAATTATTTCTTAACTTTGTATCACAAACTAACAAGTGTTAGTTTAAGGATTAAGAAATAATAATGGCGCAATTCTATAAACTAAAAATACAAGATATATATAAAGAAACCGACGATACTTCGGTGGTTTCTTTCGCAGTTCCTAACGAGCTTAAACAAGAGTTTAAATTCCGTCAAGGTCAGCATTTAACATTAAAGGCAGATATTAATGGCGAAGACGTTCGTCGTTCATATTCACTCTGTTCAGGCCCAAACGATAACCAATGGCAAGTAGCAGTAAAGCTAATTCCTGGCGGAAAGTTTTCTACCTACATAAACGAAAGTTTAAAAACAGGAGATACACTAGAAGTCATGGAGCCAAGCGGTACATTTGGTGTAGAAGTACAACCAGAAGCCTCAAAAAACTATCTGTTTTTTGCAGCAGGAAGTGGTATAACACCAGTGCTTTCCATGTTAAAAGCACATTTATCGGCAGAGCCAAACGCAACTTGTAAATTGTTTTACGTTAATAAAACAGCAAAATCAATTATCTTTAAAGAAGCGTTAGAGCAATTGCGAAACAAATATTTTGGTAGACTAGAAATCTATTATTTTTTAACCAAAGAACGTCGTGATATCGAATTGTTTAATGGACGTTTCGACGATGAAAAAATGAAAGTCTTAACCAAGACCTTTATCGATATTCCAGACACCAGCGAAGTTTTCCTTTGTGGTCCAGAAAAAATGGTACACTACGTAAGCGACTATTTAATAAACGCAGGTTTACCAAAAGAACTCGTGCATTTCGAGTTGTTCGTAACAGGACTTTCAGACGAAGATATTAAAAGAGCCGAACGTCTGGCGCAGCAAAACGTAGAAGGAACACAAGTAACCATAGTCGATGGCGGTAAAGAATTCGCCTTCACCATGACCAAAGAATACGATAACATTCTAGACGCAGCACTTGGCGCAGGAGCAGATTTGCCATTCGCCTGTAAAGGTGGCGTTTGCAGCACCTGCAAATGCGAAGTCATAGAAGGAAGCGTAGAAATGAAAATAAATTATGCGTTAGATGATAAAGAAGTCGCGCAAAACCTGGTGCTAAGCTGTCAAGCAGTACCAACAACAGATAAAGTAATCGTCGATTTCGACGTGTAAAATTCCTTTGAAAAAAGGAATCTCAAATAATAATTTTGGCGTTACCCAAAAGGGTCAGGCTTTCGGCAGTCGCTTTTTTTGAGAAAAACAAAAAAGAGCTTCAACAAAGCCTCAGTCCTTAACGCGCCAACAGCAAAAGGCCAACAGCCAACAGCTAATGAAAAAGAAGTGCAACAAGCCAATGGCTAAAAGCTTAGAATCATGAGTGAAGAACAAGTAAAAAGTTTAGAAAAACAATTCGAAGATCGTATCGCAAGAGACGAGAAAATCGAACCAAAAGATTGGATGCCAGAAAAATACCGTAAAACGCATATTAGGCAAATGTCTCAGCATGCACATTCCGAGATTGTAGGTATGCTTCCAGAAGGTAACTGGATTACAAGAGCGCCTTCCTTACGTCGTAAAGTGGCATTATTAGCAAAGGTACAAGACGAAGCAGGTCATGGATTATATCTTTACTCAGCAACCGAAACTTTAGGTATATCTAGAGAACAAATGTACGAGCAATTACATACTGGTAAAGCAAAATATTCTTCCATATTTAATTACCCAACAATCACTTGGGCAGATATGGGAGCCATAGGATGGCTAGTAGATGGCGCAGCAATAATTAATCAAGTACCATTATGTAATACTTCTTATGGACCTTATGCAAGAGCAATGATTCGTGTTTGTAAAGAAGAAAGCTTCCACCAACGTCAAGGTTATGAGATCATGATAAAATTGGCAAACGGAACACCAGAACAAAAGGAAATGGCACAAGATGCTTTAAACCGTTGGTGGTGGCCAAGTCTAATGATGCTTGGGCCAACAGATGCAGAGTCAATTCATACAGAACAGTCTATGAAATGGAAACTAAAACGTAAGTCTAACGACGATTTACGTCAGCAGTTCATAGACCAAACCGTTCCACAAGCAGAATTAATTGGTTTAACTATTCCAGATGCCGATTTAAAATGGAACGAAGAACGCGGAAGCTACGACTTTGGCGAAATCGATTGGGACGAGTTTTGGCAAGTTGTAAAAGGGCATGGACCAATGAATAAAGAACGAATGAAAGCAAGAGTAAATGCTTGGGAAAATGGAGCATGGGTTCGTGATGCAGCAATGGCACATGCAGAGAAGAAACAAAAGAGAAAACAAAAACAAGTAGGATAAAAAAACTTGAAATTGAAATTATAGATTTTTCTATTTCAAATTCAATTTTAAATTAATACATATAAATTATGTCTGATAAAAAAAACTGGCCACTTTGGGAAGTCTTCGTAAGAAGTAAAAACGGATTAGAACACAGACACTGCGGAAGTTTACACGCTGCAGATGAAGATATGGCTTTAGAAAATGCACGCGATGTCTACACAAGACGAAGCGAAGGCGTTAGTATTTGGGTTGTAGAATCTAAACACATTACAGCATCCAATCCAGAAAATAATGGAGAAATGTTCGAGCCTGCTCACGATAAAGTATATCGTCATCCAACATTTTACGATTTACCAGACGAAGTGAAGCATATGTAATTTGAGCATAGCTCAAATTACAATTCCCGTGAAAACGGGAAACTCATAAATTGAAACTAAATGTTACCTTGAGCATTACTGAAATAAAAATATATTTTTATTAAAAGTACATAACAAAATTAGCGAGAGGTCTCAATTAAAAAGATACCCACTTTCGTGGGCACTGAAGATGAAACAAAACTTATACAATTACATCCTAGGCATCGCAGACAACAGTTTAATCCTTGGTCAAAGACTAGGAGAGCTTACTGGTCATGGACCAAGTCTAGAAACAGATATTGCCTGTACTAACATTTCATTAGACTTATTTGGTCAAGTGCGAAGCTATTTTCAATATGCTGCTAAAATTGCAGGAGATGAAAGAACAGAAGATGATATTGCAATGCTTCGTAAAGAAAGAGAATATGTAAACGTGTTATTGGTAGAACAACCAAACACCAATTTTGCATATACTATTGGGCGTCAGTTTTTATTTGATGTGTATCACTTTCTGTTTTTAACTCAATTAGAAAAAAGTAAAGATTTAACGCTTTCAGCAATTGCAACAAAATCGCTTAAAGAAGTAAGCTATCATCAACGTTTTTCTACCGATTGGTTAAAGCGTTTAGGAGATGGAACAGCAGAAAGTAAAGAAAAAATGCAGGAAGCAATAGATGCCTTATGGACGTACACAGATGAGCTTTTTCATCAAACTGAAGCCGATAAAGCTATGGTTTTAGAAGGTGTTGGAATAGATGTTACAAAACTAAAAGAGGCATATTACTCAAAAGTAGAAGAGGTTTTAAAAGAATCTACTTTAGAAGTTCCAGAATCAAAATACTTTCAAAAAGGAGGCAAAAAAGGTATTCATACAGAACATTTAGGCTATTTGTTAAGTGATTTACAATACATGCAACGTACCTATCCAAATATGGAATGGTAGAATTCCTGCGAAGGCAGGAATCTCATAAAATAAACGTCACTTCGAGTGATTTGTGAAGAAGGAATAAATTGTATCGAGAAGTAAAATAAAAGATTCCCATTTTCATGGGAAGTGAACATGACAACAACAGAGCAAAACATAGAATCAATATTAATTCCAATTCTGGAAAAAGTGTCTGATCCTGAAATCCCAGTATTATCCATTATGGATATGGGAGTTGTACGTTCTGCTGTTATCGAAAATAACATCGTTAAAGTTCAAATTACACCAACCTATAGTGGTTGTCCAGCAATGGATGTTATTGGAGACGATATAAAAGCTGCTTTAAAAATAGCAGGATATGATTCCGAAATCGAATTAATTTTAGCACCAGCTTGGACAACCGATTGGATTACACCAAGAGGAAGAAAAGCATTGGAAGATTACGGAATTGCAGCACCTTTAAATGCAGAAGCAGATAAAGATGTGTTATTAAACGGAAAACGATTAGTTAAATGTACTAATTGTGGTTCCACAAATACAAGATTAGTAAGTCAGTTTGGTTCTACAGCATGCAAGGCACAATTTCAGTGTGACGATTGCCAGGAGCCTTTCGACTATTTCAAATGTCTCAAATGATAATTTGTTGTCATCCTGAACTGGTTTCAGGATCTCATTAAAATTAATAATTATAAAAATATGAGTTCAATAGAGCTAAAAATAGAAAACCAAATAGCAACCATTACGCTAAACAGACCAGAGGTCTTCAATAGCATTAATAGAGAAATGGCATTTCTTTTCCAAGATACTTTAGATGCTTGCGAAACAAATGTAGAAGTTAGAGCCATTGTAATCACAGGAAAAGGAAAAGCATTTGGTGCTGGTCAAGATTTAAAAGAAGTTACAGATCCAGATTTAAATCCTGGTTTTAAAAAAATACTAGACGAGCATTATAATCCAATCATAACAAAAATCCGAGCGATTAAAAAGCCAATTATCGCAGCAGTAAATGGCGTTGCAGCAGGAGCGGCAGCAAATATAGCATTGGCTTGCGATATTGTTGTTGCACACGAAAAAGTAAGTTTTATTCAAGCATTTAGTTTAATAGGTTTAATTCCAGATAGTGCAGGAACGTATTTTTTACCAAGATTAATAGGGTTTCAAAAAGCGCAAGCATTAGCCATGTTAGGCGATAAAATTTCTGCTGAAGAAGCCGAAAAAATGGGAATGATTTATAAAATGATTCCTTTAGAAAATTTTGAAGAAGCGGTAAACAAGCTCGCTTTAAAATTAGCAAACATGCCAACTTTAGCACTTGGGAAAATTAAAGAAGCATTCAATGCGTCATTAACCAATACTTTAGAACAACAACTGGCTTTAGAATCTAAATTACAGATAGAAGCAGCAAGTACTAACGATTATGCAGAAGGTGTTGCAGCATTTATAGAAAAAAGAAAGCCAAATTTTACAGGGAATTAAAATTATTCACGTGAGTATTGTCCCCTTGAGGGGACTTTAGGGGTGTTTTTTTTAGAGAATAAAAGCGCTACAAAACAAAATGAAAAACAAAATAATTCCATATAATCCAAAATTAAAAGAATACGCTAGAGCGCTAAGAAATAATAGCACATTATCGGAAATATTGTTATGGAAAAACATTAAAAATAAAGCATTAGGAGTGCAATTTCACAGACAAGTCCCAATGCTAGATTACATCGTAGATTTTTATTGTCATGAATTAATGTTAGCGATAGAAATTGATGGAAACTCTCATGATTTTAGATATTTTGAGGATTCAAAAAGGCAGAATAAATTAGAAGAATATGGTGTTCAATTTATAAGATTTTCTGATTCAGATGTAAAGAATAATATGTTTAGTGTTTCATTATCTTTAGAGGAAAAAGTAAAAGCATTGAAAACACCCCTAAAGTCCCCTCAAGGGGACAATTCTAATCAAGAAAGTAAAGTTGAATCCTCGAAAGAAGAATTAGTAGAAGTCCACAACAGAATAAAACCCTTTATTCACAAAACACCAGTGCTAAGTTCTAGCTTAATAAATGAAATGGTAGGAGCTAATATTGTGTTTAAATGCGAGAACTTCCAAAAAATGGGAGCGTTTAAAATGCGTGGAGCTTCAAATGCAATTTTATCATTAACTGATGAAGAAAGACAGCGCGGAGTAGTCACACATTCTTCAGGAAATTTTGCGCAAGCGGTTTCCTTAGCAGCATTAAAATTAGGCGTGAAAGCTTATATCGTAATGCCAGAAAACGCACCGCAAGTCAAAAAAAATGCAGTCAAAACCTATGGTGGGGAAATCATAGAATGTGAATCCACACCACAAGCAAGAGAAGCTACTGCGAATAAAATAAAGGAAGAAAAAGGAGCCTCGTTTTTACATCCATCAAATCAAGATGAGGTCATTTATGGCAATAGCACAGCAGCTATGGAATTGCTCGAGGAATATCCAGATTTAGATGTAATTTTAACACCAGTTGGAGGAGGCGGACTCATTGCGGGTACAGCTTTAGCAGCACATCACTTTTCCAAGAATTGCAAAGTAATTGGAGGAGAACCGATGGAAGCTGATGATGCGTATCGTTCTTTAAAATCTGGTAAAATAGAAACAAATGATAGTTTCCATACAGTGGCAGATGGCTTAAGAACACATTTGGGAGACCGAAATTTTCCGATTATTCAAAAGTATGTCGATAAGATAATTCGAGTTGAAGAAGACGAAATTATAAGTGCCATGAAATTGATTTGGGAGCGCATGAAGATTATTATAGAGCCTTCATGTGCAGTACCTTTTGCAGCAGTATTAAAAAATAAAGAAGAATTTGCAACTAAAAACGTTGGTATTATTTTGTCTGGTGGAAATGTAGATGTAACAAATCTTCCATTTTAAAGCGTTGGAGTATTGTCCCCTTGAGGGGACTTTAGGGGTGTTTTAGAAAAAGTTAAAACAAAGTTTAATTAAAAGTTACCCACTTTCGTGGGCATAAAGATGAACGTAGGAATAATAGGAAGTGGAACCATGGGAAGCGGCATCGCGCAAGTCGCAGCAACTGCTGGTTGTACAGTTAAATTATACGATACTAATCAAGCAGCTTTAGATAAAGCTAAAGCAAGTTTAGAGAAAATTTTAAATCGTTTAATTGAAAAAGGTCGAATAGATACTGAAGAAAAAAACAGAATCCAATCTAACATTTCTTATGTGGATAATTTAAAAGATTTAGCAGATTCTAATCTAACTATCGAAGCAATTATCGAAAATTTAGAAATCAAACAAAAAGTGTTTTCAGAATTGGAAACTTATGTTTCTGAAGATTGCATCATTGCATCAAACACATCAAGTTTATCCATAGCTTCTATTGCAGCTTCGTTAGAGAAGCCAGAGCGATGTGTCGGAATTCATTTTTTCAATCCTGCACCTTTAATGAAATTGGTGGAAGTTATTCCAGCCATTCAAACCTCAAAAGAAGTTCTTGAGAAATCAATACAAACCATTAAAGACTGGAAAAAAGTAGTAGCTGTTGCTAAAGACACACCAGGTTTTATTGTAAACAGAGTAGCAAGACCATTTTATGGTGAAGCTTTAAGAATTTACGAAGAAGGAATTGCAGACTTTGCAACCATAGATTACAGTTTAAAAACATTAGGTGGTTTCAGAATGGGACCATTTGAGTTGATGGATTTTATAGGAAATGATGTTAATTATACAGTAACCGAAACCGTATTTACAGCATTTTATTTCGATCCAAGATATAAGCCAGCATTCACACAAAAACGCTTTGCTGAAGCAGGATATTTAGGACGAAAATCAGGAATAGGTTATTATGATTATTCTGAAGGAGCTGTGAAACCAGAATCAACAAAAGATGCAGCATTATCTGAAACGATTTTCAACAGAGTTCTAGTCATGCTAATCAATGAAGCAGCAGACACTTTATTCTTGAATATTGCATCAGCAGAAGATATAGACAACGCAATGACCAAAGGTGTAAATTATCCAAAAGGACTATTGGCTTGGGCAGATGAAAAAGGAATTGATTGGTGTGTTAATAAAATGGATGAATTATATAACGAGTACCGCGAAGATAGATACCGTTGTAGTCCATTATTACGAAAAATGAATAGAGAAAATAAAACATTTTTTTAATGAAAGGCGAAGCTATCCCACATAAAATGCTTTCCCAAGATGCCTACAGCACTTGGCTAGGAATAGAAATTCTAGAAAGCGAAATAGGTCGCTGTAAAGTAGCAATGACCATTAGAAAAGAAATGCTAAATAGCATGAACAAGGCACATGGAGGAATCAGTTATTCATTAGCAGATACAGCATTCGGATTTGCAGCAAACACACATGGTAAATATGCAGTGTCAATAGAAACGAGTATCAACCATATCGAGGCTTTAGAAGTAGGAGATTATTTAACAGCAGAATCTGTAATAGAAAACGTTAAAAATAAATTAGGCTTTAATATCATTGAAGTCAAAAGAGGAGAAGAATTAGTGGCACTTTTTAAAGGTGTTGTTTATAGGACAAGTAAATCTTGGGAAGAATAGAAAGAAAATTTAAAACCGGAAAATGTAAAATTTTAAATCTAAAAGTAGCTTAATGCTTCCTTTTACATTTTACATTTATTATTTAAAATTTTTAATTTTAAAAGATGAGTGACACAAAATATAATTTGCAAAAAAGATTAGTAAAGTTTTCAGCTTTAATTATAAATAGTATTAAATCATTAAAAAGAGAATTCGCATCTGAGCATCTAACAAAACAATTAATCCGTTCAACTACATCTGCTGCATTAAATTATGGAGAAGCTCAAAGTGCTGAATCAAAAAGAGATTTTATTCATAAAATGAAAATATGTTTAAAAGAACTTAGAGAATCGCAAGTTAATATTGAAATACTTATAGAAGCAAATCTTGTTAGCGATACAGAAGGATTTAAAAAAATATTAAAAGAAAATTCTGAATTAGTAGCCATATTTACTTCGAGTATAAAAACAACACAAAAGAAAATGTAAAACCAAAAATGTAAAATTTTAAATCTAAAAGTAGCGCAGTGCTTCCTTTTACATTTTACATTTATTATTTAAAATTTTTAATTTGAAAACGCATCATAATTAAAACACCAATAGGAAACTACAAAGGAACCTTTATAAAAACAACACAAAAGAAAATGTAAAACCAAAAATGTAAAATTTTAAATCTAAAAGTAGCGCAGTGCTTCCTTTTACATTTTACATTTATTATTTAAAATTTTTAATTTGAAAAACGCATATATAATAGACGGAATTAGAACACCAATAGGAAACTACAAAGGAACCTTATCTGCTGTTCGTACAGATGATTTGGGAGCATTAGTAATCTCAGAAGTTGTAAAACGAAACCCAAACATCCCAAAAGAAGCCTACGACGATGTTATTATGGGTTGTGCTAATCAAGCAGGAGAAGACAACCGTAATGTAGCGCGTATGTCTTCACTTTTAGCAGGATTACCATTTACTGTTCCAGGCGAAACCGTAAACCGATTATGTAGTTCCGGACTATCAGCAATCATTCACGCAAACAGAGCCATAAAAGCTGGCGATGGCGACGTTTTTATTTCTGGAGGTGTGGAAAACATGACACGCGGACCATACGTTATGGCAAAACCATCATCTGCATTTGGAGGTGATTCTAAAATGTATGATTCTACTTTCGGATGGCGATTTATAAATCCGAAAATGCACGAGATGTATGGTACAGATGGCATGGGAATGACTGCCGAAAACCTAGTAGAAAAATATAATATTTCAAGAGAAGACCAAGATAAATTCGCACTTTGGAGTCAGCAAAAAGCAACCAAAGCACAAGAAAACGGTCGATTAGCAAAAGAAATTGTAACAGTCGAAATTCCACAACGTAAAAAAGACCCTATACAATTTTCAAAAGATGAGTTTATAAAACCAAGCTCATCCTTAGAAGTTTTAGGAAAACTAAGAGCAGCATTCAAAAAAGAAGGCGGAAGCGTAACCGCAGGAAATTCTTCTGGATTAAACGATGGTGCAGCAGCAACTATTATCGCATCCGAGGATGCCGTGAAAAAGTATAATCTAAAACCATTGGCAAGAATTGTAAGTTCTTCAGTAGTTGGTGTCGAGCCAAGAATCATGGGCATTGGTCCTGTGCAAGCATCTAATAATGCATTAGAAAAAGCAGGTTTAACCATGGACGATATCGATATCATCGAACTTAACGAGGCCTTTGCAGCACAAGCTTTGGCTTGCATTCGTGCTTGGGGATTGGAAGATAACGACCCAAGAATTAACCCAAATGGTGGCGCAATAGCAATTGGCCATCCATTAGGAGTTACAGGAGCTAGAGTTGCGTATTCGGCAGCTTTAGAGTTGCACGAACAAAATAAAAAATATGCATTGGTAACTATGTGTATTGGTGTTGGTCAAGGATATGCTGCAATAATCGAACGAATTCCTGCGTAGGCAGGAATCTCTTAGTAAAAAGGAAATAAATTTTGGCTAAGAAAGAACATAGCAAATAAGTGCGTTAGGGATTGCAGTGGCATCCTTTTTTGAAGCATGAGAAAAAGATATAACGGAAAGCCCGACCTTTAGGTAACGCCAAAATAGAATTAATAAATAAAAGATACCTGCTTTAGCAGGCATTTGATATGAAAAAAATACAACACTACGTTCAAGGTTCTTGGACAACAGGAAAAGAAGAAGGAACACCAATCTTAGATGCAGTAACAGGTGACGCATTCACTAGCGTTGCAATAGAAGGATTAGACGTTCCTGAAATTTTAAACTACGGACGAACAAAAGGAGGAGAAGTACTTCGTAAAATGACCTTCCAAGAGCGTGGAAACATGCTTAAAAAATTAGCATTATATCTTACCAAAAGAAAAGATGCGTTTTACGATTTAAGTTACAGAACAGGAGCAACCAAAGTAGATAGTTGGATAGATATTGAAGGTGGTTTTGGTAACCTGTTTGCAAATGCTTCTTTACGAAAATTGTTTCCTAATCAGCCATATCATGTAGAAGGAGATGCTATCGATTTGTCTCGTGGCGGACGCTTTATGGCGCATCATATTATGGTGCCCAAAAAAGGAGTTGCAGTACATATTAATGCATTCAACTTTCCAGTTTGGGGAATGTTAGAAAAATGCGCAGTAAACTGGATGGCAGGAGTTCCTGCTGTGGTGTTGCCTGCACCTTCTTCATCGTATTTAGCAGAAGCAGTTGCAAGAACCATTATAGATTCTGGAATATTGCCAGAAGGTGCATTACAAATCATAAACGGAACGGTTAAAACTATTCTAGACACCGTAGAATCTCAAGATGTAGTAACCTTTACAGGTTCTGCACAAACTGGACGCTTACTAAAAGCGCATCCAAGATTAATTCAAGAATCGGTACCTTTTACTATGGAAGCCGATTCTTTAAATGCTTCCATTTTAGGAGAAGATGCGGTTCCTGGAACACCAGAGTTCGACTTGTTTATTAAAGAAGTTAGAAAGGAAATGACGGTTAAAGCTGGACAAAAATGTACAGCAATTAGACGCATCATTGTTCCTGAGAAATTAGTGGACGATGTGCAAACTGCATTAGCAAAACAGCTAGATAAAGTAACTATTGGAGACCCAAGATTAAAAGAGGTTAGAATGGGTTCTTTAGTGAGTCGTCAACAAGTACAAGCAGTCCGAGATTCTGTAAACGATTTGTCAAAAGAAGCACAAATTGTTTATGGTAATTTAAACGAAATTAATACCATTGGAGCAGATGCCAAAAAAGGCGCATTTATTAGTCCGATTGTATTACGAGCAGATAAGCCATTTCAAAATACAGTCATTCACGAACGTGAAGCATTTGGTCCAGTAAGTACCATAATGCCTTATAAAAACTTAGATGAAGCCATTACCTTAGCGCAAATGGGTAAAGGATCTCTAGTATCTTCCATTGCAACCAACGATGATAAAATTGCCAAAGATTATGTAATAAATGCAGCATCGCATCATGGTAGGATTTTAGTTCTAAATAGAGAAAGTGCGAAGCAAAGTACAGGACATGGTTCGCCATTACCATATTTAGTACATGGTGGTCCAGGACGTGCTGGTGGAGGAGAAGAAATGGGAGGAATGCGTGGTATTAAGCATTATTTACAGCGTACAGCCATTCAAGGTTCGCCAACAACTATTACAGAAATTACTGGAATTTATCAGCAAAATGCAGCATATAAGGAAGCAGAACAGCATCCGTTTCAATACCATTGGGAAGATATTCAACCAGGAATGTCGCTTAAAACACATAAGCGTACATTAACTGATAATGATATTCAGAATTTTGCCAATTTAACTTGGGACCATTTTTATGCACATACTGATATTACGTCTTTAGATGGAAGTATTTTTGAAAAAAGAACAGCGCATGGATATTTTATTATTTCTGCAGCAGCAGGATTGTTTGTGTATCCAAATAAAGGACCTGTAGCAGCTAATTATGGTTTAGATAGTATTCGTTTTTTAAGACCATTATATCATAACGATACCATCTATGTACGTTTAACTTGTAAAGAAAAAGTAGATAGAGATGTTGCTTCTGCAGAACATCCAAGTGGTATTGTAAAATGGCACGTTGAGGTTTTTGATGCTAATTTTGAAAACCGTCCAGAAAGTCAGAAAACCGAAAAAGATAGTCCGTTGGTAGCTGTTGCAACCATATTAACGATGGTAGAGAAAAAGCAAGAAACTTTTTTTGAAATGACTTCGGAAAAAATTGACGAATGTCTTTCAAATTTGAAAGCAGATGCGAAACCTAAATGGGGAATCATGACACCACAGCATATGATTGAGCATTTAGAATATACTTATAAAATAGCTTCAGGCGAAATTCAAGATTTTGAGATTGCCACACCTTCGGCCATTTTAGAGAAAGTACATCATAGTTTATATAATTATAGGAAGTTTCCGAAGAAAAGTCAGTTTCCACATTTAGAGAAAGATAAATTAGATGAATTAAAACATGCAGATTTAGAAACTGCTATTGATAAATTTAAAGCGCAAAGAGAAAAATATATAGAATATCATAAAGAAAATCCTGAGGCAAAATTAAAGAATTTAGTGTTTGGAGAATTGAATAAATATGAAGCGTATCTTTTAGAACGTAAGCATTTGAATCATCACTTCGAGCAATTCAATCTTTTGTAAAAGATTGAATTGCTCGAAGCACCCGAGAAATCGGGTGTCTTAAAAAATAAAATATAGAGTTTGAAACACTATGTTTACATAATAAGTAATAAGCCAAACGGTGTTTTATATATTGGAGAAACAAAACGATTAAAGAAAAGAATAAATCAACATAAAAATAAAGCGCATCCAACAACATTTTCAGCTAGATATAATTTAGA
>Ga0193951_1000018_pt1 | contig 66596 bp, 122 predicted proteins | sample BB_2_MG_FD_140370 | JGI IMG/M metagenome (GOLD analysis project Ga0193951, IMG submission 140370) | Microbial mat bacterial communities from the Broadkill River, Lewes, Delaware, United States - BB_2_MG | ecosystem: Environmental > Aquatic > Freshwater > River > Microbial mats | place: USA...
AGTCTTAATGTGTTTAGAGAAATAATTGACACTATGACAGTTAGTCATAGGTATACAGATAAGGATATAATTAGAATGGCGAGCGCAAATTACGAGATTGTGTAAAAATTAAAAGTTCGCACTGTCTAGTTTGTTTCTAAATAACGCATATAGCATATTTGCATAAAGTAAAAGAATTACAACATGAATATAATTAAAGAACTAATAGATGAGTACGGTATATCAAAAGCAGCTCTATGTGAAGCTCTTGAGATATCGTATCCAACCCTGCAAGCTAAGTATAAAGGCGGGAAGTTGAAGGAGTATCAGAAAAAAGCAGTATTAGCTAAATGGGGAGGCTTATTAGATGGAAAGTAAATACATTAGAGTTGGTACGACATACTTTAAAAGGACTAAGCGTGGTCTGCAAGATTGGAGTCGCCAAACTATTATTGACGATTTCGATAAAGGATACCTTAAGAATATTGAAAAGTATGATGCGTTTTGCAACGAGCCTAGTCACACCAACTACAAGAAGGTTATCGATGAGGAGCTTAATATGTATAGCGAGTTGACTCATGTTCCGAAAAAAGGTGACTGTGATACCATCTTAGGTTTCATAAAGCACGTGTTTGGAGATCAACATGAGCTTGGATTAGACTATATTCAGATGCTATATACGAATCCGAAACATCTCCTGCCTATTTTATGCTTAGTTTCTAACGAGAGAGGTACTGGAAAGACTACTTTTGGGTATTTTCTTACTTGGTTATTTCAGGATAACGCAACTAAAGTGAATCAGAAGCAGCTTGCTACTGAATTTAATGGCTCATATGCTGATAAGCTAGTGGCTTTTGTTGACGAATCACTAGTAAAATCAAGCTCTATACTTGAAAATCTTAAAGACTTATCTACAGCAAAGACTATTGGGCTGAGAAAAATGAGATCTGACCACGTTGAAGTTCCATTTTACTGCAAATTCGTGATGATGTCTAATCATACTGACACGTTTATCAACGTAGATAAAGAGGAAATTAGATATTGGATTAGAGTATTAAAACCAGCAGAGTCGTTTAGTCCTAATTTCGAAGAGGATATTAAAGCTGAGATTCCTGCATTCCTATATATGTTGAGTAAGCGAGAAATGTTCACTAAAGAGAAGAGAACTAGAATGTGGTTTTCTGCCGATCAGCTAAATACAGATGCATTAGAGACTTTAAAGCATTCAAGTATTTCAGATGATGCCAAAACTTTCTTATCATGGATGTATGAGATTTGTGTAAATGAGAGTTTGACTGACGAATTAAGAACTCCAGTAAAAAGCATAGTTGATGACTGTTTTAATAAGAGATTGTCAGCATCTAAATGTAGGTTGTTAATTAAAAAGATGTTTCCAGATTACACTGAAACTAAGAAAGCTAGGATTAATATCGATAATCGCACCGACAGTTTGAATTGCTACCAAATACCAGTATCATTAATAGAAGCTCAATGTGTCGATCAAGGGTATTGTAAGAAAGGCGATCTTGTCGGCTTGCCCGATCTATCCTTAGATGGAATGGAGTCGAGAGAGGTTACCGAGGATGAGATTTCAGTATTAGAGGAGTCAGGATTATTAAACCAAGTACCATAAGCTAATAAAGGGGATAATTTCCCCTATTTAGTTTGTTTCTTAATACAGCATACCTTATATTTACACCATGAAAGAAAATAAAATATGGCTTAAGAGTGAGTTTACGGATGTGTTAGAATCTCACGGAATAGATACTGTGTGCTTCTTTGGATATGGTTTAGACTTTGAAGATTTGAGAGTTGGAGATTCGATATTCTTCTCTTATGCTTTTATGGGTAAAGATAGACACGCTAAATGTGAGAATGATGAACTTAATAAAGACTGGAAGAGTTATTTTGAAAACACTTGGGGTTGGCAGTTCGGAATGAATGATTTTAATATTTACGATGAATTTATTATAGTCGGAAAATATGAGCGAGTTTATTATAAAAACCCATACATGAAAGGCAGGTATAGATTAGAGGAGTGTTTTAGAGTTAAAAACAAGAGGACTGGTGAGATTAAGAAATTGTCTGGTAAAGATATTGATAACTGTTACTTACTATTTACTAATCCTAAATAACGCTATTTAGTTTGTTTCTTAATAACTAAAGCAGTATGTTTGTAGTGAACTTAAAAATAAGAAAAGACATGAAGATTGATAAAGAGAAATTAGGAGACAGTTATATTATAGTCATCGAAAGAAAGAATCCGAAGAATGGCAAGTATGATGTCATTTACGCAATGGATGATGAAAAGCCAATGTGGATGCACAGAAACGAGAGAGTCGGGTATCATTTCGCTAGTATCTCCCCTTCGACATTTCACAAGACAATTGATAGTGTTCAACATTCAGTAGAGTATCTAAAGTCGTGTTATTTTACATTTAACGATAGAATGTGTGTTTTTACAATGAATATCTTAAAGGAGCGATGCCGAATTACGTATGATAAAATAATGGATGATGTTGATGATTTTAATTTCGACGGGGAGTTTATTTAGTTTGTTTCTAAACAAAATCCCACCTATATTTACATAAACTAAAACGAGAGATATGAAAAACGAAAGAGCAGTAGAGATTATACGTATTTGCCTAGAGGAATTAAAAACAGAGAAGTATGAGCAATCAAGAATAGGTCTGGCACGCATAGCTAATCAGGCTTTAGATGTGATCGCTAGTGTAGATCCCCTTGCAAAGATTATGATCGATACTGGGAATGCTAAACGAACTAAGGACTGGTTGGAGTTGTGTGGTGAAACTGAAATGCAAGTCATGTCAACAATTATAGATGCAGATTGGAGAGTTTAGGCATGAGGAATATAAGTGTGAGTTTCCTCGGAAGGGAACGAGGTAGTCTTGATGTGTTTAGGGAAATAGTTGGCACTATGATAGTTAAGCACGGGCATACAGATAAGGATATAATTAGAATGGCGAGCGCAAATTACGAGATTGTGTAAAAATTAAAAGTTCGCACTATTCAGTTTTGTTCTTAATAATAAAAGCAGTAGATTTGAAATGTAATTAAAAATAAAGAAGATATGAAAGTAGGAGATGATGTATATTTAGAGCCATTAAATAATGCTGCAATACGCAGTAATGAGTCAATCAAAACGACAATCACTAAGATTGGAAGAAAGTATATAACAGTTGAGAAGTGGGATTGTAAGTTTTTTAAAGATACTATGATGCATTTCAATGGTGATTATGGTGGTAATTACAGGCTTTATTTTTCAGAGCAAGACTTGTTGGATAAGCAGGAATCTGTACAAATAAGTAGGGAGATTGGGTTTAGATTCAGTAATTATTTCGCAACACCTCAATTCAGCCTGAGTGCATTAAGACAAATAAAGGAAATTATTGATAATGATAAGATATGAAATACTACCAAACAGAATACTCAGCAGGATCATTAGGTTCTCAAGGCGTTATTATAGCTGAGTCGCAGGAAGAGTTACTGCAAGAGTTAGATAAAGTAGACTTGGCGTATATTGATTATATTAGAGCCGTAAAAGATATAGAGTACAAGGAATTAGAGCTCCCGATTCACGTATCATGGGATGAATGCTAATCTAGTTTGTTTCTTAATAAAACTATACCGATATTTACATCATGAAAGTTAAAGTAAGCACAAAATACAGCATTTGCCCTGAGGTTCAATTAAGAGATCGCGGATTTGAGGTCTGGTCGTGGGATTATGACATTAATTATATCACAATGGATATTACTGGCGATGAATCTAGACTACCTGAATGGGCTACGTTAATCACTCCTGCCCTTTATAGTGGGAATAAAAAGAAAAAAATATGGTAAATTATCACGACGCAGATCTTATTCCGATTCATATCAGGGATGGCTTTGACAGGTATCACAAGCCGTATTTAGTTGAGTCTGGTGAGTACGGCTATTACGTGCAGCAACGGTGGGATTCTCTTGTTGATGAATATTGCGAAGAGTCGATACTTAATAAGATTAACGAATTGGAAAGTAGATTGGATAATTATAAAAATAAGAGAAGATGAAATACGAAAAAGGAAAAGCCTACCTATTAGACGGAAAGCACAAAGTAACACTAGTCCATTTCTGAGCTACGATGATTTTTTGTAAAGTACGAGATGAGGAAACTGGTGGTGAATGGGAAACAATGCTTGGGAGATTAACCGCTATTTAGATTTGATCTTAACTTATTCCTGCTTATATTTGTAGGGAACTAATAAAACAAATGATATGAAAACACCAGATTTAAGAAAATGCGAAAAAGGAGATATCCTAGTAACTGTACATGGGAATCCGCTAATTTACGTTGGTGCAATCAGACCCGAGCCATATCCACACGAAATCGCTTATCCAGACCCTAAAATGGGAAATGGCAGCAGAACATGGGATGGACAGGTATTCTTGAAATCGAAATTGGAGGCTGATGAGGATGTTGCTTTTATTTTGAAAGAGTATTTGGGAGAAGAGTTGATGTTTGAGTATTACGACAAGACATTGGAGAAGTGGGTATTTGACAGCGACTCTATTACTCCTGCCTTAATTAAAGCGAGTAATAATTTTAGATACATGAAAATACTACGAGATGAAAATGACAGCTAAAGATAAGGCATTACAACTAACTCTAGCGTTTGGTTACGACACGTATCTAGCACAAGAATGTGTTAAGCAAATCACTTCTGCCCTTGAAGATTATGGACAAGGAACTGATGAGCTTCAGAATATGGATAGATTAATGGCGTATTGGGATGAAGTTTACGAAGAAATATAGAATATATGAAAAATAAATTAGGAGTATCAGATTTTAACTTTAATGAGAATTCTTATTGGAGAAACGACAAGCAATACACGGTAAAAGACCTGATCGACTTATCGAAGGATTTACCAGATATTAAGATTCCTTTATCCGTTATAGATCTCGGAATTATGCCTTGGGGCGAGCAATCCATTCACAGCTTAGCTTATCATATAAAAAGAATGAACGATGCAGATTTATCTCATCCAGTAATACTTGATGATATGGGATTTATTTGCGACGGGTGGCATAGGGTTTTAAAAGCAGTAGTCGCAGGTGATGAATTTATATACGGAAGAAGATTAACTACAATGCCAGAATCATGCTGAGACGATATTTCTACAAGAAACGCATAGCTCGACTCATAGAGCAAAAAGCTTGCGAGGTTCGAATCGCAGAGGGTATATTTAATTTCATACCAAGTAAGTATTACAGTCAAGCACTTTATGTCGCGAAAAAGCAATTAGAAACATTAAAAAAGTTAAGAGATGAAAAATGAAATTAGAATTGACGGTATTTTATATCGTAAGGCTGAAGAGGCTGAGATTAAAGCAGGTGAATGGTGGTATCACAGTACTGGATCTGTAAATTTAATCCTAGAGGTTACTGACGATCACGGCGGAACAGTTAAATGTATGCCGACCTATGGAGATGGTAAGAATGCGTCATTCCATGGAGTATCCACGATGACTGACAGGGTTGATATTAAGGAAGTTGAGCGCCTACTTATCAGTCAGGCTGAGAAGAAAGGGTATAAGAAAGGGGTTAGTGTTAATGGGACGTATATAACCAATAGGCTAATTAGGTCTGAAGAGTTCAGTATTGAGGATTCAGGATTATATATGGATGATTTCTTAATTTTTAATAGCGAAACAGGCAGGTGGGTAGAAATTATCGAGGAGAAGAGGCCGCCTTACAATAATATTTTTGGTACTAAGTTTTTTGACGGTGATGAATTTTGGTGGGTAGGCCAAAAAGGGGAGATTACTATGGGTGATTCTTTCGACGACCAATGCCACACCAATAAAGCCTGTTTATTCATTGGGACTTGGCGCGAATGCCATAAGTGGATTTACGATAATTGGAAATAAAATCACAAAATACTTGCACGGTAATTATATTGGTAGTATATTTGCCGTGTAATCAAAACTAAAGAAGATGAGAAAAAAAGAACTAATAAAAGCCCTAAACGTATACACATTCAAAGACCTAACCATGCTTAAAGAGATATGTGAATGTCATTTAAGCCAAGGCAGGACAGCTAAAGTCGAAGAAGATTGTGTCAGGATATTTAGTGAGGGTGGATGTCCATTATTCAAGCTCACAATGAAAGAAGCTCAATGGGTGTCTCGTAGGCCTAAGAATTTTGATAGCATTTCGAATAAATATCTTGAGAGGATGTATAAAGGTGGAGTGTATAATCGGATCGTAGGGGTTAATCCAGCAATGATGCAAATGGATAAACCTTATTCGTATATTGATGAGGATGAGACATATAGACCAAGTATGAGTTTAAGTAAAGCTAACCCAAAATAAAAAGAAAGATATGAAATTTAAAAAAGGAGACAAGGTAAGAATTAAGAGTTTAGAATGGTATAACACTAATAAGGATTCTAGTGGAGATATTGATTGTCAAGTTGGATTCGAGGAAGATATGCTTAAATATTTCGGATTAGAGACTACTGTAACTTATGCTGATGGATCATACAGGGTAGATATTGATAATGGTAAGTGGTCTTGGGAGGATATGTTTTTCGAAGAGGACATTCCAGACAACACGAAAAAATACGGGCAAAAGGATGAAGATATTATTACAATCTGCCAAAACCGAAACCTTTCATTCTGTTACGGTAATGCTCTGAAGTATGCAAAACGCATTGCAATGGTAGCTGAAATGCCTGATGATGAACAGCATCTATATAAACATACTTATCATAAGGGTGGACAGTTAGACTTAGATAAGATGGAGGATTATATCAAAAGAGAGGCAGAAGTAGATTATGAGTCGGCTGAGTTCTTATTTGAGGAATGCATGGAGATCTTAGGGGATGTCGCATAAGCATACTTGGAACGTTCAAGTGATAAAAGGAAAGACTCTGTTAAAATTCCCGAATAAAGAAACGGGTGAGATGGAGTCTTATTTCGAAAAAGAGGCTACTTTAGGAGAAATGTTAATGATGGTTAAGAAATCAATTTTAAAAAATAGAGAAGATGAATGATAAAATTAAATGGTTTGGTAGATATTTAGGGTGTAAATGTTCAGTGCAAGGTGAGCGCGACCCACTTAAACTTATAGGTGTGGATTCTGATAATGTTGCAGATTGGGCATGTTTCAAAAGCAAAGCCTTATTACCTCAAGTCGTTGACGATTGTGTTTTAATTCTAAAAGAGCTTAAGAATATAGGTAATGAGGATTTTGCTGAAATAAATAAATTAAGAAATAATATTCATGGAACAGACGACGTAGTGTTTGAAGATAAGCATGAACTCTTACACTCGTGGCACTTCCTACCAGAAGAAGTAGACTTCCTGCGCTCCAAAGGTTACGCAATCGGAATCCCTAAAGAATATTATATTACGGAGGATGAATTAAAATAGAGAGAGATGAAAAATGATATTGAAAGACTTAAGAGTGCTGTTGATTTATTAAAGTCAGCACTGGATGAAGACACATTAGATTTATACGATTCGTGCGATGAGTCGAAATTCTACATTAGCATCGCTGGTTACATGAGTGGAGATTATCTTGATGTCTACTTCTCTAGCTACAGTCCTAAGTGGAATAATGAGATAGACTTAAGTATGTGTGTCACTGAATGTGTTCCAGAACTTGAAGTTTTACTGAGTGATTATTCAGATTTATTTACATACGAATCATGAAACCATATCTACAGAAAACAATTATGAACACATGGGACTTGATTGACAGAAAATCAGGTCGCATTATAACACATGACTACTATGGCATCGAAAGCAAGAATGATAGCAGCTCGCAAGGGTATGATCTCAAAGAAGAAACAGGAAGAAACAAAGAAGGGTGTGATATTTCGCCTAGAGAATCCTGATAATATCGAATATAATGACACCTCTATTCTCTACTGCTCAAGTGTTTTGGGAAATTTAGTTTACTGCCCATGTCGAGGTAATGAGTTTATTATCAGTAAGTTTGAGGAGTATAAAATTAAAGAGGTGATATTAATTGTACTGAAAAACACTGGAGATGCTATCTTATGAAAAAAGAAATAAATTACCACAGCTTATTCGAATCCCTACCTAGAGTGACTGGGCTTCCTTGGGTTCGTAAAGGTAGAAAGTATTACGGATCATTCTATCTTGATGGTACGAAACATCCCAGACGAGACAAGTCAGTGGCTTACATGAAAGGAGATAAGATTGTATTAGTCGAGCAGGGTAAAGGTACGCAGGACTTATGGCAATTATTCTCGGATCGAGGAATAACGGATAAAGAAGTTGGAGATTTCTTAAGAAGTGAATCTGACTCTAATTTCGTACCACCTCCATTTGTCGAACCAGAAGTTAAGTATGTATTCAGATCTTCAATGGATAAAACACTAGGGTTGCATTCTGACAATTTATTTATTTGGCTGTGCAGTTTATTCCCAAGAAAAGATGTAATCCAAACATATAATCTCTACAATGTCGGATCTATGTATAATGGAAACACTTGCTTTTGGATGATCGATGAGAAGCAAAATATCTGCCACGATAAGATAATGACTTACGATCCCAAGACTGGCAGTAGAGATAAAGGTAGATATGGTAATGGTCGTAGATTCCAATATGATTTCGGATTTACTTCTACTCCTGCTTTTGGAGATCATCTTCTTGATAAATTCCACGGACAGAAAATTTATTGTGTCGAAAGCGAAAAAACAGCATTATTATTCTATTTAACATATAAGAAGTTGTGTATTGCAACATCAGGCTCGTCCTGCTTATATAAAGCAAAGCCAAACCACACATTATTAGGCGATTACGATAAAGCAGGAGAGAATTGGTATAACTCTGGAGGTGTAAATTGGTGGGATCATTATGACGAAAAAGTAGAAGACGGTGATGATATTGGTGATATTTTAGTAAAAAAAAGACTTAAAATCCTTGCAGGTTAGGAAACTTATGTGTAGATTTGAATAAACAAAAACGAAAAAGATATGAAAAAAGAAGATTTAGTAATTGGTAAAGAGTATTACGGCACTGACGAGCCTGATTATATAATTGAGCTTACAGGTTTCGATGAAGATGGCGATCCTGAATTCGATAAGCAGCTTGATTGCTGGTATATGGATACTTTTCTTAGATGTTTTAAACCTGTAGACTAATATGATAGACATAGAAGAAATATCGTCAGAAGACATGATCGTAGAGTTAGACTTAAGAGGCGACACTCCCGTGGAGATAGAAATAGAATATGAAACCGAATATATCGAAACAATAGTGGAAGTTGAAAAGCCAATCCATGATTTATACAGACATTTATGTGATATTTGCGAGGTTGGATATTACACCAGTAAAGAAGATATACTAATTAAATTAAAGGAGAAGATATAAAATGAGAGAAAAGTTTGATAAATTTTTAACTAAACACGGTATGAGGGAAGAGTTTACCACTGAGCTTACTGAGTGTGAAAAAACACCATACCGAACAATATCGGAACTGATCGCAAAATGTGATGATGAGTCAGAATTAATTGCAGAGGCGTTCGTGTGGAAGTTGAATAACTGGGCTGTCATCGATAGAGAGTGGCGTATCGAATGTAACACTAAAAAGCGTTTTTACTGTAAGGAGAAAGGGTTTGGGGTATGAAAATGAAAGTTAGCGTAGGAAGTGTTGAATTCACGGAAGAGAATGGCACTGAATCCCAATTCGACATGGTTAAAGAGGCATTTATGGAAGGAACTAAACCTGTAATGTTTAATTTCAACAATGGCCCTGTGATAATTCACCCAGAATATTATAAGCTACATCCAATAACTATTACTAAAATATAGAAAAGATGAAAGAAGAGTTGAAACAGGTATTGAATCTCCCGAAATCGGGGAGGAAGGAAATATCAGAACTTCTAGATATACCAGAAGGTAAGGCTAGAAACCTAGTCTTTATTAGGGATAACTACAGTGTGATATCTGAGGTTATGAGTGAAGAGACTCTTAAAATGGGTCAGAAGTTAGCAGCAAGCAAACAGAAGTTCCAAGACATTAATAGAATCGAAAGAAAGCTTTTTAGGGACGATATAAGGCTATATAATGCTTTATCCGAACAAACCTTAGAGTTGACAAACTTATTAAAGCACGAGTCATTTAAAATAGCCACAAACCCATATTCTGAATCAAAGTCTGCACCACATGGTATTTTTCACATTTCAGATCCGCACGGTAACGAGCTTGTATCGCTTCCGCACAATATGTACGACTTTACAATCATGTCGAAACGTGTAGAGAAGCAAGTTAAGGAGTCGATTAAGTACTTTAAATCTGATAATGTGACTAACGTAACTGTCTGTATGACAGGAGATATGCTTAATTCTGACAGAAGAAAGGACGAAATTGTTGCGATGGCTACGAACAGATCATGTGCTCAATTCTTAGTTGCTCAAATCTATATCAATGCGATGCTAGAACTTAATCAGCATTTCAATATCTTCTGCTCTTATGCGGATGGCAATGAATCTAGAGTTGGCGAACATATTGGATTTGAAGACACAATCGCATCTGACACTTATGATACTGCAATTTACAATATCTGTAGGATGATGCTTGATGATAAAAAGGGCTTTACCTTTGATGACCGACTAGGAGCTAAGAAAGTAATCTCTGTAAATGGACAGAAAGTGCTTTTAATACACGGCCACCAGAAGTTTGGAGGCGATCCAACAGCAGCAGTTGGTAAGTTGGTTGCTCAATATGCAAAACAAGGAATCAACCTTAGATATGTATTGTTTGGACACCTACATCAAGCGGTAATTAGTGAGCTTTTTGCAAGATCTGGAAGTACAGTTGGTGCAAATGCATATAGCGAGGATGGATTAGGATTATCAAGTAGAGCAAGCCAGAACGCATATAAGGTTTGGGCTGATGGTAGAATTGATGGTACAATGATTGACCTTCAGGATTATTCGGAATATTTAGGCTATCCAATTCAAAAAGAGCTGGAAATGTACAATGTCAAATCAGCATCTAAAGTGAAAGGTGTTAGTATTTACGAAACAGTATTAAGTAATTTGCATTAAAAATCAGAAAGGGTGTCGTAACGGCATCCTTTTCTTAAAACAAATAAGATGATAATAGAATTAAAAGAGATTACCCTGAAAATGGGAGAAGAGTTTAAATCAGTAAGTTACCCTGAAGATGGGGTTTATTTCGTAACAGCATCCCCAAACAACAAGGATCAATCTGCAACCACAAGTATTGTTATGGTTGAAAACGGAGGCATTGCTCTTGGTGGTATTAGCAGAAAAACTATAGAGTCTCAGTACGCTCCAAAACCAGAAACTGTAGAAGTTGAGAAGGAGGTGGTAATTAAAGAAATTGGAGGTATTACTGAAGCGACTTTACTTGAGGCAATGCGAATCGCAGCAGGAACGAAAAAGTAGATTTGCCACCCTCAAAATAAAGTTGTATATTGCAAGTATTACAATACATCTTTTCTTTACTTTTCTTTTTTTTAGCCATCGGGATTCCTTCTCGGTGGTTTTTTTGTGCTCACATCTGGCGTGTAGACATAAAAAAGCCCAGCTCAATTAAGAACTGGGATTAGCTTTGTTACGGCATTGCGTTTTTCAACAACTCTGAAGATACACCTCTCCGTATATTATTACATTTTTCAATAGTCTCGACTGGATCGTAAAATTCAACACCTTTTTTTCTGATTTTCTGTAGCTTATATCCATTATGCCCCATCCACCATAAGAAATAGTCTATTGTGAATACGTGAGCATCTACCCAATTAACATCTTCAAGAACTTTAGTCTCTCCATCTTTCCATTGCCCATAAATAGCTTTGAATAAATCTTTTTGATCGTGGAAATCTTTCATAAAATCAGGCAGATGTTCGCCACCATTCATGTACGTTTTTGTATTCATATCTTCTTTTATTTTAGTTTCCTCAAACCTAATCATTATATTCCTAACGACCAAACTTTTGAGCACAAAAAAAAGCGACCCTCTCAGATCGCTCGTGATATCCACTAACCTATTCCAGTGTGATATCCTATATGTAATGTACAAAATATTTACGATTAGCGCAAATCACCATCTCCTTTAATAACACCTCTTTCTAATCTAGATTGAAGCTTATCGATATTCATTTGAAGGATCTCTTCTAAATCAAGCCCGTAGTAAAACATTACACACAAAGCTTTAGTGGTAGGATGTTCTGTTCCGCATAGGAATTCAACGAACTTATCCTCTGTAATTTCAGCAGGAGTGTGATTATTATAATCATCCCAAACCCCGTACGCTTCTTTTAAAATATTATTCCCTTCTAAGAAGTCAATCTCAGATGTCATCCACATACAGTCACCAGCTTCTTTCTTTAGATCCTCCAAACCCAACTCTTTATCTCCTCGAAAAGACTTGGCAATTTTTCCCACCAATTCTCCAATCTCTTCTTGTAATCCTAAATACGGGTAAGCTCTATGTTCGTATGATGCGAATTTATGTGCTTCTTCTTGGTAATTGTGTCTTGTAATCTTCATCTTGTTGTATATTTTTAAGTAAAAAGGACGACTAAAAAGCCACCCTAAGTTATTCATTATCAGTTAGTTAGAATGGGAGATCGTCCTCTTCTGGTGCAGGAGGCATGTCGGCAGCATTGAATTCTGGCATCGAAGCACTCGCAGCTTCACCTTTCTCAATTCTCCACGCTTCAAGATTCGAGAAGTAATTTACTTTCCCATCTTTCTCCCATTTACGTCCTTTGATATTAAAGTGAACCGTAATCATATCATCTACTGAGATATCATCTAATAATTCACAGCGATCTTGAGTTGCTTGGAATTTAATAAAATCGTTCCAGTCAGGATTTCTTTCATTCTCAACTTCGATTACAAACTCTCTTTTCTTAAACTTATCACTAATCTGCTGTGTATCCTCTTTCAAGATAACTTTTCCTAATTGCTCGAAACTACTCATCTTACTTATGCTTTTTTAATTAAATTAATAAATTGTTCAATACTTACCTCTTCAAGGTTGTTAACTTCATCTCCATTCCATAAGCCATCCATGCCTAGCTTTATAATAGGCCATTCGCAGCTTAATGTCGCATTAGCCTCATCAACCAGCTCTGGCTTAACCGAATAAGCTCGAATAAAGTCAGCTTTACTCTTCGCAACACAATAAACATCCTCCAACTTAGGTTCAACCCAAAGTCCATCAGTGCAAACATAACCTCTCGATTTGAATTCTTCGATTTTACCTTCACGTTCAGATGCGTGGGCTTCTCTAATAGATTTCACTTCGACTAATCCAACACCTTCAACTCCAATAAGACCTAGATCATCTAAACCTTCTCGCATCTGTAATATGGTATTTTCATTTACTACGACAAAGTCACCTTTCTTTGGCTCATATTCGTCTTTAATAGGCTTCATAATTACTTCGACATCCATTTTCAGGTCAGTCTCTTTAAGGAAATCAACAATTCCCTCTAATGTTTTAATTTGATTCTCATTCATTTTCTTTTGTTTTTATTAGTACATGACAAATCTACTACTTCTCTTTTAATAATGCAAGCAAATTTGAAAATAAAATCGTTTTTACACCAGTTTTTTTTATGTAGTCCATTACAAACTGAGCAGGAATGCCCTTTCCACGACCTTCTATGTAATCCCAAAACATTTCAACTGATGTTATAAATGCACCTTGACCACACTTTTCTACTATGAACTTGGCTTGATTATAAACATGCAAACTGTCATGTCTTGAGTTTTCGGTTTTTAATTCAAGTCCATGACATCTGTGATTACTAAACCACATTAAGTCTGAAACTGATTTACGCACTCCCATACCTAGTTTTGCAGCCCCCTCAGCTCCGTTCGATCCATTTGCATCATATCCTATCAAATCATTTTCCCTCTCAGGATATCGGTCGTAATAAGCTACTACGATCGACTGTTGTAATTTCGACTCTGGTGGGAGATCTATTTTCTTTTTACGCTTCGCCATCATTTCGAGAGCCTCCTTGCGTGACGTGGGTTTCTTAGTTGCCATCCTTCAATATACAGAAAAAGCGGCAATCCACAAAGGAATTACCGCTTTAATTGCAAAAATCAACAACAAATTTTTACCAACTGCCTTTAATAGTTTTCTCTCTTATACTTCTTATATATTCAGTATCAGAATTTATCAGCGCTGTGTTTTCTTCTAAATCAGAGTGGATGTATTCGAAAGACTTAATTCTGCTTGAATCACCAACGATATCTTTTAATAAGCCAATACAATTACTTGAAATCATTTTAGATAAATCATCATTAATGTAGATATACATCAACTCGTCACACTTATACAACTCCTGCTCTTTCATCCATACTCCCAGCCAAGATTTATGATCGATATGGCACGATGCTACAATCTTATCGTAATCCCATGCAGTAAGGAATTCTTCTGGCTTTCTAGATATATCTTCTAAATATACGCAATCTGGTGTTTTATCTTGATCTTTTCTAAATGAAAATCTACTTCTATTATTAAAGTAAAATCTCATACAAGATTCTTTATATTCTGCATCACTAAAAACATCGATAGCACTATCTCTAGTCCATTTAGACGCATTTGAATCATCCCAGTATTCTCCGTAAAAACCAGCTTTTCTCGCATTATGTCTTGCATGTAACATCATAGCAGTAGTCATACCACCACCTCTTCCTGCTCCGATTAAAATAAAATCTGCCTTAGATTCTAATACTTTTTGTTGCATTCCTTTTTGTGCTGTAATCATCTCTTTTGTTTTAGTTTATGTGAATATAAGTAAAAATCCCCACCGAAGCAAGGATTTTAATGATTATTTATACTGCCTAATTAGTCTGTAAATAAACGGGTATTTGTATCCCATCCTCAACATCTCCTGCTTAAATTCCGCTTCACCCCTTCGAAACAAAGTTCGCCACACCCACGCTTGTTTGAAACCAGATAATTTCGCGTGAGCTTTTAACCCTTCAACTGTCATTTCATCAAAGCTATCAGCATCATTTTCGACAATCTCAATTAATTCTGCCCGCTTTTCAAGCTTGTGTCCTGAAAACCTGTGGCCGCACTTACAAATATCAGCACTAGCTAAAACTAATCTACCACAACCATACTTACCTTTGGAATCTTTACTTTTAGGATCACACTCTTTCATTGATGGAACTCCCACTGTATCAGACTGTTCGTGAGCGAGTTCCCATTCGAAATCATCTTCCGACCTTCCTAATCGCTGAACATTTGTACCCATATCAAGAATAATACAATCTTTTTTACCTTTAGAAGCTCTAACACCCCTTGCGTATATTTGTATCATCAACGGGAGGCTCTGACTGGCTCTATTGATTATCACACAGCCTAAAGGTTTATAATCAAAACCGATCGAGAGTATGGATATACAAATCACACCTTGAGCTACTCCATTCTCTAATGCTTTTTTAACATCAGATTGATTTATTGAATATTGCTTGTATTTCTGATGAAGATCGTAAGTTTCTTTATAATCTAAATATCGCTCCCATCCAATCCCTTCTTTTTTCTCAGGTTCTTTTGGCTTGTTAATAGTAGATATCGTGTAGAATGTTTTAATTCCAGCTTTATTAAATTCAACCGTTGTACGAATAACATGGGCAATACTGGTGCAGAAACATAGGAATTGCCTATTCTCACCATGTTTTTTATATTGCGATATCACACCCTCGTAACGCTCAGGAGAATTAAAGTGTTCGTAATTAGATTTAGTTTGGAAATCACCAGTTGAATTATCAACCTTAATACCACTAACGTCATCTGGAACTACAAAATATCTACATGGAACTAATCTGCCTTTCGCAATAAGTTCTTTTACAGAAATTGACGGAACTATAACGTCCCAATCTAATAATAATTGTCTCTGATTGCCTGATCTTCGGGGACTTCCAGAAAAACCCACCATTCTCGTATTATCAACTAATCCGCTTTCAAACAGGTAGTTACAAAAGCTTAAGTGTGCCTCGTCTATGAGAATTAAATCCAATGAGCTTACGAAATCACAATACTCTTGAGTTTTCATCCTAGACTGCAATGTTTGCAAAGAAGAGCAGTAGAGTAACTGATCTAAATCCGCATCTCGCTCATCATTAAGCACAATCATATCCTGCAAGCCATACTCTTCTAATGACTCATTATTTTGTCTAAGTAAAACCAATCTGTGACTAAGGACAAGAACCTTGCTCTTTTTAGCCACAGCCTGACTAGCAATATCCGCGATGCAGAAACTCTTCCCGCCACCACAAGGCATTGTAGCCATTACGTGCGGAAATTTAGTTAGTGCATTACGGATATCATTAACGAACTTCTTCTGATAATCGAATAGTTCTATTTTACTCATCAATATTGCCTATCAGTGAGTCGAACTGTTTATTAGTCCAATTAGCAGCCCTAAATATATAATCTGTTATTTTTAAATCCTTATCGACTATGTAATTAACACAACTAAGTATCGCGAAAATAACACTAAGTATAAATTCTAATATTAATAACAATAATCCACACACCATTACAGTTATAAGTATTATTATTCTCCTAATTACTCTCACACCTCTCTTATTTTTTTCGTTAATTAAAGACGCGAGATTATCCCACGCCTTATTGAACTGATCTAATGCTTCTGCTAAAGTTCTATGTCGCTCCATATCACACCCTTCTTATATAATTGATACATTATCTCAGCTTCATGTATCGCATCATCTCCTGCTCTATGGATTTCCTTATATCCAGTGTTCTCTCCCATTAAGTGAACCCAAGCTTCATCAACCGATGCGAATTTACCACGACCACGACCACTCTTATAGGGCAGGTCAAACCATTTAGCAGAAGTCTTCATAGGACATGGTAATTCATTTGGTAATGAAAATCCACGACTACGCAACCACCCGCAATCGAAACTACTGTTCCAAAAACTAATGTTTTCGTACTTATCTAAAATGGACTGAATTTCTTGCTCGTAAACTTCAAAAGGCTCACTGACACGAACTTCTTCATGTGTCATATATCCGTTTTCGAACAACCAAGCTTTTCGATCTTTAGCTGACAATCCTTTTTCTCGGAACACTTCATCGAATAACGGCTTTATTTTTCCATTCTTTAGGTTTAATTCGACAAGTCCGACTTCAAGCAAGCATCCCTTACTTGGCTGTAAATCAGTGGTCTCCACATCACCGATCAAAACAAAATTACTACTTTTCTTTTTCATATCTCTTTATTTTAACATTTCAATCCAAACTTCAGTAATCTTAATCTGCTCCTTATAAAATTCACAAACACAATTGTCATAATCGAAATCCATCCAGTCATAATGTTTCAATATGACTGAACTGTTCTCAGTAGTGGCATTTATATCTTTAAATGTAATATTAACTCCAGAACCGTAACTTGTATAATTCATCGACACATCAAGTGATTCTGATCTAATTTTAGATAATATAATCTTACTGACCTTAATAATATTTGCATCAAGCTTCTTCTGTAATCTCTTAGCTTCTGCTTTTCTGTGATTTACTAATTCATCTGTTGCGAACATATTCTATTTTTTTATTATTACATATAATCTTCTGGATCATGATCGGATTCTTCATATTCCCATTCGTGACCACAATCCATGCATCTAAACGCATCGCATTCCATCGAAACTTCATCCGACTCGCATCTAGGACATGGATCTGGGTCGCTTTGATTCCAAGGAGCGTACTGATTGTCAGCTCCCATCGGATAGTTGAAATTATCCATTCTGCACCTCCACGAAAATAAAATTAGGCACTCCGAAAGGCCCAAGAAAATCGGTACATTCAAAATCTCCTAACTTAAGATCCATGCATCTATTTCGCTGACCATAGCATGATTTGCAAGAGTCTTCTATGCGCTCTTCACATCTAAGCTTCACACCGTCAAGTTCGAATTCATCGCCAATTTCGTATTTTTTCATCTTATTTCGTTTTAGTTTCTGTAAATCTACGCAACCTTTATTACAATTCTAAATAATTTTTATCTTTCCACCATTTATTTATATCCTTGGCTTTATATTTATATTCAGCCACAAGTAAGATGAATTCATAAACTCTAGGAATCCTATACTCTATCTGTTCGATTAAATCCTGAAACTCCTCTCGCTTATACTTAAATACTAATGCTCGATTATAAGGCAATCCAGTTTTATTATTTACATGGGCATTGTAGATACAGTAGTGAACTTCTGTGCAGTGTGGAGATGCGACTAAATGTGTTGCTAGTTGATATTCATACTCAGCTTTAACATCCTCTTTTTTTGTCAGATTAGGATCGGTTAATGTTATGGCTTTAATTCTATTGCTGCATGACTTTATTTCACCAACAGCATACTCCTCACCATCTGAGTTAATCACAAAGTAGTCAGTCGAATCTCCTCCTGCTTCTCCTGCGTATGTTCTGAATTCGATTGCTCCATCAGAATGTGTTCCTGAAATTATCGAGTCCATTCCAGAATTCTCTTCTAGCCATTCAATAGCCATAATCTCACCCATCTTCCCAAAATCAAGGCTGTATGCGTGGATTTGATCTGGCATGTCATTCTCTCGAATATATGTAGCTTTCTCATTAATGTACGCTATAGCAGACACACCGAACTGAGGAGTTAAATCCTCCCCAGTTTTCTTGTCAACCTTTTTCTTGCCTTTTTTAAAGCAATTGTCAGTTTCCGATGCAGTTATTCTATGCGCACGATCAATAAGCCATTGGACTTCCTTATCGCTTAATTCTTCTTGCATAATAGTTCTTTATCAGCTTTAGTTAATTCATATTTCTTCTCAACCATTTCAATCGTATTATTCTCATCTTCCAACCACTTAACGATATCAGCCCAGTTTTTTGATTCTGGAGTAAGCTTAATTTTCTTTACAGCTCCAGTTGCAGTAATCTTTGGTTGAGTTGGATAAACGTAAAGAATTTCACCCTCTCCATTTGGCTCTTGAGGGTTCTTTCCCCAAGTCGCACCGATTGTAACAGGAATATCCTTCCAAAAATCGGTGTCACGATACTTGAGTTTCCAATCCTTAACACCATCTTTTACCATTTTTCTCTGAACGAATGCAGCAATTTGCTTACTCATTTTTGAAGCTAGAATAATATCTCGCTTAATGAATTTATTTGGATAAAGCTTGATTACGAACTTATCTTTCTTACTCATTCCGAGCTTGCAGTTCATAACCTCTACAACCTCTTTAATTACTACGTCGCACTTAGGCTGCGGGAGATCCATTACTTGAAGATACTCCGACGTGCGCTTCTTGTGTTTTCTATAATCTGCCATCTTATTCTTCCTCCTTTAAGTTAGTATATTTCACAAGTAATTCCCTAATTATATCCTCTAGAGCATCATCGCCCTCGCTTGAAATAGTGACTATATTGCCAAATTCTTCACATTCAACATCAATGTTATCACCAACTGCATCAGATATGCTGTCTAGAGTGTTTATTATTAAATCCTCGATGTCATCAGCTTTTCTAATCTCATCTAAAGCGTCACAATATCCACCCCAATTATCAACACCAGCAGCTTCTAACGCATTCAATACAGCTTCAGATCGCTCCAACTCTTTAAGTCTACTCTTAGTTACTTTTACATCACTCATTCTGAATCCTCCTTATTTTCAGTCATTAATTTCACTTCTTCCAGTGCTTCATCCTGCTCATCATCTCCTATTACTTCTGCTGCTTTTTCTTGACACAGTTTAATATGCTCTTTGATCATATCGGTTGAAATCTTCAAATATGCATCGATATCTTCCTCTTTCATCTCAGTACCATTATATGCGTTTCTGACTAGATTAAAGAAGCTGTCGGTAGCGTAAATGATTTCTGCATTATGACACATAGATGACATGTAATACATCGCTCTAACTTGCGTCTCCATGTGTTCTCGCATATCTTCTTTGTCGGATAGCTGTAGCAAATAAGAATGTAGGTAATTCCCTACTCCTACAACTGTTTTCCACTGAAGAGATTTTGACTCGATCTCTAATTTCTCCTCACTGAAACGCAATTCGAATGCGTCTAGTTGGATTTTTTTTAGCGTTTGCTTACTGTTCTTTTTTGCCATTATAGTAACTCTTTTAGTTTTGATTTAGCCTCATTTATATCAGATTCCCATTTCTTAATTAAAATAGGTTTTACTAAATCCCAGTCTGAATCAGAAAGCATCATGCCAAGCCATTGTCTTGACGGAATATCTTGATTTATCTTCTTGGTGGTATCGTCTATGATTTCAGTAAGATTCTTGTATTCTTCATTCATCTCATCTTATTTTAAGTTGGGGCATATTTCAGCCCCGTTAATATTATTTCTCATTACCCCACTCATCCCTAGGTGTAATGTCAACTCCAATCTTCATCTGGTCGTTTACTTGGCTAAACTTCTTAACACTTTCTCTTATCCCTGCATTAACCTCATTGAGAGCATTAGTCGTATTTTCAGTAATTCCCTCAACCACACTTTGTAGATTATATTCGAATACATCCATTATAGGACTCTCGGAAATAGCAGGGGTCTCATATGGCGCAATCATATCCGAAAGACACTCATCTAAGAACTCGTAGGCATGCTTTACGTTGTTTGCTTCTACTAGCATGTATTCCACTGTCTTCTTTTCTTTCCCACTATCAGAATCCACATCAACGAATGTCACCTTAGTCTTAAAGAATCTGTCACCATCTGGATTACGGAATACCTGAGCGATATTAGATGGACTCATATTTGATATAATGAAATCTCCTGAGATCATCTTCTCAAACTCCTTAGTCGCTAACGCCTCACCCTCTGTGAATGATACAGCATCGAATAAATAAGGCTCGGTTACCTTCTTAGTTTTTCCGTCCTCTAATGTTTTTTGGTACTTTACTTTAGTTTCGAACTTCATCTTATTTTGTTTTAAATTGTTTTACAAATATAATGCACTCTTTTGAGTATTCCTAATTATTTTTAAGTTTTTTTATCAGAACGGACAATCAGAGGTAATAGGCTTTCTTAATAGTGACCTAAGTCTTTTTAAACTCATAAACTTGCCATCTATACAATATCCAATCATTCCATTTTTAGATATTTGCTTTATTCTTCTTCCTGTTCTTAAATTAAAACATTCGTTTAGCTCATTCCATACGTAATAAGGGTGAGTTGAAAGTTCATATTTTACTGTATAAGTTATTGAAAATGTTTTCGTTGATAGGAAGTTAAAGTTGTTTTATAAAGTAGTTACATGGCATTAGTCGAGTCTGGTTATTTTGTTTACTATTATGTTTTTAAACCCATTGTCTTCCAGCACCCTTACTGCGTCTTTGAGATTCTCGGCGTAAAACAAGTAATTGTCGTAGTCGTATTTGATCTTTATCATGCTTTTAACGCCATGTAACAACACCTAAATTGTATTGCCATGGTCTTTATTGGTTATTTGAAGTGTTTTTGGTCGGCAACACAACTTAGCCTTGTCCATTAGAGATCATAACGCTAGCAAGCTAGCTTAAAATTCCTTCATTTATAAATTCTCTTATATCCGTTGTTTTTTAAAGCTCTATCAATTAATCGCAAATTTCTAGTTGCTTCAATTGTGAAGTCACCACCTTCACCACACATAGCACTTATGGTATCGGCAACATCTAAGAATGCCAAAAATTGTGCTTGAGTTAATTCTAATTTTATCTTTTTCGCCATGATTATAATTTATAAATTCTCGGTCTTATTATGATCAACGCTAAAAAACAAGTATTGTACATAATTTTAAGGTCAAAACATTCAAGAAAAAGCGCAGCGCATAACAATATGCATAAATAATGCGCTGGCTCTCGTATCAACCTATCCCCCTCTCACGTGTGATCATTTAATGGCACAAGGGTTTCTGGGCGCACTCCCTACCCATTCTGCACCATCATACACAACTGGGAAGTAAACAAATTTTTCACCCCATGCTGTAAAGTATGCACCCTTGCTCCCACCGTAGCCATCATTAAACTCTTCTATGAGTTCTGCATCTGTTAGCGTAGTTTGCATCTTTGTAAAATCATCCCCACGCACATTAAATTCTTCTTGTAGTATTTCTTTCCAATTTGCCATCGCTCTTAAATTTTAAAGTTTATATTCTCGTTTCAACATTTCTGCGTATTTGTAAAGCACACTATTCACACATTCAACGTTACATCTTTCACACTACAAACATACAACACATAAATCACGTGAACAAATAAATCCCCCGCAACTTTCATTACGAGGGATTATTTATATTCATTCTAATTAAAGTTTCTCGTCTAAAATCGAGTTAAGAACTTCATTTTTAAGGATATATGGGTTTCCGTCATACCATCCTTTTTCTTTGATTAAATCTTGCATCGCTTTCCTTTCAGTTGGTCGAACAAAGCTTCTGCGCTCCAATTCCAAGTGAGCTTCATCCCAGATCTCTTCAATATCCTTCTGCCTTTGAGCTTCTGCAGCCATTTTCTGCAACTCCTCTAATTTACTCTCGGCTGTTTTCTCTACGACTGGAGCGTCATAATAAAACTGCAACACTTTTCGGATACGATATCTGAATCCTTTATCCTTTACACATCTACCATTTTTATAGATAGCGAAATCATCTTTCCCGAACTCTCGCTCTACTTTAGCAATACACTCAACACCCTCTGGATATTCATCTACCTTAGACGGCAGGGATTTGAGTTTGTACATTTTTAGCACTTCTTGTCTCTTCATCTTCTATTTGTTTGGTTAATCGCTCCACTTCTTCGGGAGTCGCATATTCATTTATTTCCGCAGCAGTCTCTTTGGATAATACACTAGCTTGCGTCAATAGTGCAATCTTCTGAGCTACTTCCATTGTATTTGCAGGAACATATACATCAATCTCAGAGATAACATCCAACTTCTTCATGTCAGTACTTCTACCTTGCTCCATCCCCATACCTTCCATTGTAATCGATTCGATTTGATTCAGGAAGCTATGATAATTAGGAGCTTTATCTAACGCATATTGGATTGCAGGATTGTAGTAATTTCTAATCGCTGCACCTGTAATATCACCACCTTTAAGATCTGCGTTTCTAATAATAACAGTTCCAGTGATATCAAATAATTGATCAAAGTATGTCTCAATCTCATACTTAAATCCTGGACTTACATCGTTCTGTTCCAGTAACTTAGCCTCTGAATTCTCTTCACCTAAGATAACTTTTCCTTGAGTTCCCTTTGCAGGTAAAACTTCAATATCACCAGTAAGAGATAATATTCCAAGTGCGAAATAAGCATCAGATTCTCGAAGGTCAGATAAGGTTCTTTCAAGTGTCTCAATCAACTCCTGCCCATCCCCCCATGCTACATCTGCGTTGCGCTGATATGCTACAGGAACTTGTGTGAATCCATGAGCAGCAGAGTCAATGAGAGTCCATCTTTCGTCCTTTAATCCTAGATACTCTAAAGTCCTAGCGAATCCACTCTTCTTCTCATCTGATAACTGAGCGTAAGTTTCAACCTTTCTTTCTGAGATAACGTCAATAGTATCTACAGTCACATCTTCGTAGGTTGACTTGTATCTGCGAACAAAATACTCGAGAGTTGAGCCATCTTTGTGATAGGTTGGAATAAGTGAATCTCCATTTTCATAAGACCATACATTCCACTTCAATCTACCTTTCTTATCCTTGAAGAAATATACTGCACCATCACCTGTATTTAGAGCGGATTTAATCCCTAAGTACATTGCTTGATGAACACCTTTAGATTTGCGATATTCCTTGTAATCGATAAATAAGTCACCATCCGACTTTTTAGTTGCCGTAAGTTTTGGAGCATTACCGATAAGATGAACTGCTTGTTTGAGCGAAATCATCTTCTGTAATGACAATCCAACTCTAGATACTAGTTCCTTTCTTACGAAATTCCCTTCCTCGTCACTAACTACTTTATCAGGATATATCGATGTATTGTATATTTTATGTCCTCTAACGTCATATTCAGCAGCAAATTCAGCTTGAGTCATCTCGATATAACGAGTCTCTGGAGCTAATACTTCACTGTAGGCTACGCTTCCTATTACCGATTTCTTTTGCTCCTTTTTCGCCTCGGGAGCTGCTTGCCTAACGAAAGGCTTTTTAACTAATAATTTATTGACTTGACTCATAAGCTGTAATATAATGAAAATATGGGAGACTAGCAAAGTAGTCTCCCTTGTGATTATCTTATAAGAAAACTACAGTTAGATGTTCTGATATTGTCGTAAGGCGAATCTGTAACTCTACAAAATAATTCTACATAGTCACCATTAGTGAAATTATAGTAAGGCATCATCATTGATATACTCATTGTGTCGTTTGGCTCAATAGTAGCTTTCTTGTTAGGATATGGATTATTAGCCTCGTCCCCATTAATTCTAAATTGCCACTCTAACTTCCTAGTATTTACATCATCGTGATGACCAGTGAATGTTGCAAATATACTTAACCCTTCACCTCCGTTATTGTAAACCCATCTATTATTAATTAAATCAAATGTGAAATTCTTTTCAAGTTCAGGCGTAAAAGTAGCGTCAACTTTATACCATTGCGACTGATTAGTACATATCGTTTCTTCATACCCGAAGTAACCAGCAGCCCAAGCTATATCTAATTTATCATCAACATAACTCTCTTTAGCTAGGTTGTCAAATGAAAACACCTGCCTGTCATATTCAACGTACAACTCTAATGAGCTGTTGCCCAATAGATCACCGCCGTCATTTTCCCATTTATTAGTAAATTCAATCACCTGATCCTTAATGTATCTTTGTGGAGTGGAAGTGCCTTCAAAATAGAAATCTATCTTATGTAAGCCAGCCCCAATAAGATCAACTCCTATATCATCAGCGTATTTGAATTTATCTGGATAACTCTCTATTATCTTATTGGTTGTTAGTGATTTAGCTTGAAATCTAAAATTCCTAACCGTTCCGTTAGTCTTAACGTATAACGCATTCATTATGAAGTTATCTAAAAACTGAACACTAACGACTCCACCTGATGATAATACCGTATCAGAGATACCTTGAAATACTTGCCTTTCTTCCGCTTCAGCACAAACCTCAAACGTATTGCTGCAGCCGCTTTTATCAATCTCCTGATATGGTATTTGATATTTAGAACCAGTTATGTTTGATGTATTGATCTGCTGAGGGCCACTGCCAGATAATCCAAGCCCATCTCCAAGTATATATGTCGCTGGTATTGAATCCACTCCTGCCTCGGCTACTATAACAGTTGACACTCTTATTTTTCCATCTTCATCTTGAGATATGTTAGACCCATTAAGATTACCTAACCCATCACTTTTAGGAATCACTCTGTTAGCCACATTTATATCGCCCCCTTCTATAGAGGGCTTAACGAAAAAAGAGTCAATCTCCAACTTTAAATCTTCAAGAGTGCCATAAAGAGTATCGTTTTCTCTTTTTATTTTAGATATACTTGTCTCTTGTAATATACCGTTAGTCACACTGAATTTACCGCTATTACTATTATAAACTCCATAACATCCATTAGATATAGATATTGTTCTTGAAACCCCATCCATGTCGATTACAAGGCTTCCGTTTGCATTTAAATAAACTTTTACTTCCATCTGCTATATTATTATAGGTTATAAATTCCCTTCTTCTTAGACTTTCCTTTTTTCTTTTCTAATGTGTGTATAATAGCATAAACTAGTGCTTCAAGAAAGTCAGGTGAATGACCTAAGATAAGCTTCATCCCTTTCTTGCCAAGCATCTTAGTCTTACCATCACTTTCGTCTATCTTTAAGGCTCGTCTTTCATGCTGAAGTATTTCTCTTACGGTCATTTTACCTTTCTTACCGTAATCAAATCTCTTGTATGATAATGGCTCGTCTATACTTAATTTAGTGTCAAGTAGTAACGATCCTAATTGCCACATAATTTGAGACTTCAACTTATCGAAACTCTCATCATTATTAAGTGGTCTTGCATTTGGTTGAACTGCATATGCTCTTTTAAAATCAGCAAGAACCTGTCCATTACCCACTGCATCGTAATATATATCCTCTTCTCTGATATTATATTTATCGACCAATCTTCTCACTAATGCCTTTAAATCGTCAGGTCTTAAGAATGGTCTGATTTCTATATCTACAATGTGCAATCCGTCCATTATTATAAAAACGCAAGAATCGTCACCGAGTAAAGCAACGTCAATAGCAAGCCTAAATCTACCACTCCTTTGTTCTGAGTTGTCAAACATAGCTTCCATTACTGACCTTGGAATCATTTCTTCTCCATCGTCCTTGACGTTCCAGTTTCCAGAGAAATTTCGAGCAATCTCAGCTTTCCCACCCATTGCGATATTTGCAACATAACTTGAGTCGGATTCGATAAGTTTTGCATTTTCTGCCAAATCACCTTTTATGAAAACGAAGCTTTTTATCATATCATATCTAGACATCCCGTACTTGTCGGCAAATTCAGGTTTCCAAGCCATATCTATAAATGTCTTAGCTTGCTGGTAAACCTCCTCTTTTGTATTTCCCCAATAAACATCATCTACCGTACTGCCGTAAACGTAAAAATAACGAACCTTACTGTCCCTCTCTGGATCTATATATCCATCATCATTAATATACCAATCAATCCATTTTCGTAACCAACTGTCTACGTTGGGGTTACAGCTACCATGAAGCCTATTTCTTATTCCTAATGAGTTACGGTTCGACTGAATAAGTTTTAAAACTGTATTGAATTTAACTTGGTCAATCTCATCAATATAGATGGCTGGAATCTCAAGCCCCTTAAATCTGGATTCGATCACAGAATCACTTTCATTCTCCAAGTGGTCAAACGTAACTGTAGCTCCTGATGGGAATACAAATTGTAATGCTGACCTTTTTTCTTCGCCACCAAGCGCAGGGTAAATTAATTTCGCCTTATCAAAAAGCCCACCGCCTTTAGTTAAATCCTTAAGGTTTTTACGAAACACATTGGCTGTGAATTTAGGATTACGCACATCGTATAATATATCTAACATGATAGCAAATGAGTTATGCGTAACTATTCCATTGTCAGTCACATATAATCCATCCTCACCAGTTAATGATATACATCTACAATCCGCAACACCTGTATATCTGCAGCCTAAAACTTGCTCCATCTGTAAATCACAACCACTCTCTTTATGCATAGGAGTGTATATTTCATAACCATTATCTAAAGCATAAGCTATTTCAGTTGTAGTTAAAACCTTTCGCTCTTTCTCATTTATAAAAACATCCCATAAATGGTCGGTAGATGCTTTTGTTGATTTTCCACTAGCAGTAGTTAGTGTGTATATATCTAGAATGCCTTTCTCATGTATTTGAAATACAAATTGAGTGTCACCAACTGGATCTATCACTTCTGAGCCAACTTCTAAATCCCCAATCTTAACATAACCATTAGTAGTTTTTACCTTAGAGTCCTTATCCTGAGCCTTCCCACCGCCTCTTGAGCCACCGAAAACGATAAAGCTCGCATCAGCTAACAGAACCGACTCCTGCATCCCTTGCTGCCCACAGAAATCAATATCTTTTAAAATACTATCATCTAATTCTTTTCTTGTAATCATACATATACGTAAAAAGAGAGATAGCAAAAACCACCTCTCTATAGGTTTAAAACGATTCTGTAAGATACTAAAAAATACTCTAACCTGAAAGATTACTATAACGCCTGAAACATTTGCCTAACTTTGGTTGATATGTATTTATTTACATCTTTATTAGATAATCCATTCTTAACCATAACATCTGCCTCTTCTGAGTTAACATCTCCAACTACCCACCTAATAAGATCTCCCATCTTTTTTATGTCAATCTCATCATTACCAAATACACTCTCAATGCCTTGATTGAATCTATTTTCGGTTACGGAATATTCAATGAATTCATTTATAGAATTTAACTTCTCTACATCAACACTTGCTAGGGTTTTTACTTTAGATACTGAATGCTTCTCTCCCTTAACTTTAAATTGATACATGACACCGTCATACTCGCAACTCCACACAACACCTTCACCAACACCGTTATCTACACCGAAAGCTTTTGCTACTGGACATTCAAGTTCTATAGCCTTAGTTATATCCTGAAGCTCATTTTGCTTTAGCTGTGGATTATTGAAATCAATTGTAATATTAAATGTGGCGTAATCATTGATGTTAAATATGCCATAGTCGGAGCATTTAATATCCTCACTAGGAAGCCAATATGAGTCGAAATCCTCATCATCTTGCTTTGATATCTTAATTCCGAATACGTAAAATGCCTTGTCTAGATTAGATATCCCAACTCCTTTTTGAACTCCTAATCCTGCCCATTCACCATAAATAGATACGGTAAATATATTAGCATCGATTTGATACGCATTAATAATACTGTCAAATAAAGAGCAGAAGTGAACTTTTCTACTGTCAGCGAATTTCGCAAATCCAGCATTATCTTGCTCTGGTGTTATTACGTTATTCCTTGACTGAATCCAAAAACCGTCTGTAGAATTAAAACAAACTGATGCGTTAGTTCCGTGTAGTTTCACTGTTCCTTTAAAGGTTAAAGTTGGCTTCTCTCCGTATCCATAAGCTCTATTGATGTCGGATATCGTGTTTCTAAACTGCTGAATCTTAGGGTACTTTGTGTGTTTCATTTTTCTTTCTTTTAATTAATAATACTCAAATCTACGTAACTTATTTTTAACCACCAAACATTTTTGCGATTATTTTAAATAATATCTAATCTCGCCAACCCTAACTAGCGTACTTATTATATAGGATATCTTTTATGCCATTACTAGATCCGATAATATTGAATAATGAAACGTAATCTGATATTACAGCATCCCTTACTTTAATCATCTCAATGGTCATGTCAGCTTTCTTGATCATCTTCTCAAAACCGAACATATTCGACACTGCTTTATTTGCGACAGTATTAGCTTTCACATATGGGATTTTATCGTTTTTCAATAAATCAGGCAGGAGTTGATGAAGAGTCGCCATTACTTCTAGTTGATGAGATCTACTACTTGTCATGAATTTCTCGTCATGCAATAAACGTTCGCATTCTATAAAGTATGTTCGAACCTCATCACCTTTGGTTGTTTTCTCAGCCATAGCGATACGTTTAGCGCAATCTAACGTAATAGTATAGTCTACTCTATTATGCCCTCCACGCCCCTCTGTTTGCGTCACTTTTGGGGGAAGCAAAGAATAATCATCACCATCTTCGAAAAATGGATTATTAATAATTCTCTTCTTAACCCAATCCGAAAACTTCTTCTTACTTCCTAGTTCCTGATGCAACTCTCTCGCATCCACTCTTCCTTCTTTAAATAATTCCATATTACTCCGTTTTAGATCTTAATTCTTTTACTAGATATTTTAATAGTACCTTTCCGTATTCCTTCTTACTTAAATGCCTACCATCTTCGTGCATAAGCTCATTTATTGGCATCGCAATTTCAGCATCATTCTCAATGTAGTCGATTAGATTAGCAACTTGTTTTTCAGCGTAAGTAATTACGTGCATCTCGATACAATCCAATCCGTAGCTATCCGTAGTGCATAATCTATCTATACAGCTAACCGTTCTTTCTAATTCTTCATTCATAATAAATCCTCCTCTTCTAATTCTTTTAGATTCTTTTCTTGCATAAAACTTGCAAAGCTTCCTGTTCCTGCCATAAATAATGCGAATAATAAAAAGCAAATTATCTTTAATACTATCATCTCTTCTTATTTAGTGTTAAATGTAAATACAACATCATTGCCTTTGTAGAAATTATCTTTGCAATGGATTTCAATTTGTTTATTATTATCACTCGCATCTTTAATCTCTTGCTCGGTTTCCTGCACGTGATAAAATGTAAATTCAGTGTCATTTATGGTAATCTGAATCATTCTACCAGTGGTGGCATCATTACAGCCGCATTCATCTTCTAGGTATATACTTCCGCATCTATCACATATTGGAATTGAGTGTGATAATTCACCTTTAAGAGTTATTATCTCCATTCTCTTCTTATTTTAAATCATTAATATTCACAGCAAGCCCATCTTCAATAAGGCCGAATAAATCAATATGATTCCTGCACGCACACTCATATGTTCTGTAAGGTGTATCTTTTAATTCCATATCTCCTCTATGTAATTCCCAGATATCAACAACCACATCCATATTACAACCTAGCAGTTTCATGACTCGTCCACCCAACACATCGCCGCAATAATCCGACAATGGGCGAAGGATTGGATTGATTTCATCTAACTCTAATTCTATCTGAGCGTATCCGTCCATGAATATCGCCCCGTAAGTTGCTAACCCAAACATTTCCATAACACCTCTTCTTGTATCACACTTTAACTTGTAAGGTGAGTAAGGTGCTAGGTGTTTCATCTCTAATTTCCTTTTCATCTCTTTATTCTTTATAATATTCAGTAAAATCATTCCAGAAATCTTCATGGCTGATATTTTTGTTATTTATTCTTTCTAGCAATTCGACACAGTCTCCATCAATAGCTAGTATTCTTATCATTGGAATGCCGAATTCAGTAAGTTGTCTGACATCCTGACTATCTACATTGTCATTATCTCTTATTCTATCAAACACAAATTTCATGTACTTAAATTCAATACCAATCCTTTCAGACACGCTCTTAATTATATTATTCCGATTATACTCTTCACATATATTCGCGTGATATTTCTGAGCATACTCCTTAATAATGAAGCGAATATAGTCCTCTTCGAAAGCTTGCGTCGTCATTCTAGCTTTAAGCCATTCTATGTGACGGTCTAATTCTGTCATTACTTATCCTCCTGCTTTTTGTCGTCAACACCTTTAGCACTCTCAATATTTGGCCTACTGGGTTTTTCACATATCATATAGTGTGTGTATCTGCCGAGAGGTATAAAATCATCCTTACCGTAAAACTCAACCTCATCAGTAATATCATTATACAACCAAAGATCTAACTCTTCAACTATCGCCCCACCTTCATTCTTGTCTACTTTTATCCATTCTTTTTTACTCATCTTTTCTCTTTTATTTATAATTAATTGAGTTGCTTAAATACTTAATACTATCGCTTGAATTCCTAACCTCTTCCCATACGAGATCACTGAACATTATATCCTCCCTTATGTGATGCGGTAGGTGGTTAATTAATGCACATAAATTTTTACATGGCGTAAGTTTATTCCTAGTATCTGCAATATATTCATCTACGAAATCTTGAAGTAAGTCGTTAATGGTAGTATACCCTTTAGGCGTCCTCCCTAACTTCTCGCTTGGATCTAATCCCTGCTTCTTTAAAAACTCCGTAATACTAATTCTATGTTCCATCTTTTATATTTTTAGTTATTAATATATGACAAACCTACAACCTTTATTTTACAATTCCAAGGATTTGCGTGATTAAATGCATTTTGTTATCTTGCAGGTATATGGGAAAGAAGTATCGTTACAAATGTCCACTGTGCAGGGGTTTTATCGCCGAGACAGACACAGAGACTAAAGTTACGGCATATTGTAAGAAATGCCACGAGTATGTTAAGGGTAAGGAATTTAAACGCCCAAGAATACAAAAATAGAGAATTTAACCTAGTGAGAGGTTTTTGGGAAACACCCAAGAACCTCTTTCTTTTTATATATAAAAATGAGAGACAAAATCTTATTAAGACTTAAGGAGTTAAGAGGGACTGCGAATAAAGACGTGTCCGATAGAACTCTAGAAACATTCGCAACTCAATTAGAGGCGACAATTACTGAAGATGGTCAATTAGAGGCAGGGGTATTGCCATATAAAGGTATTATCGAGTCGATTCAGGGAAATTTCAATGCATTTGCAGCAGCGAACGCAAAACCAGTTGAACCAATAGTTAAGCCAGTAGAGCCAGTTGTTAAACCAGTTGAACCAGTAGAGCCAGTGAAGAAAGAAGGATTAACACTAGAGGATTTAACCGCAGCTATCACAGCAGCACAAGCTCCATTACTACAGGAGATTAACGCTATCAAAGACGGCAACGTGAAAGCTAAAATGATTGAGGATGCAAAATTAGCTATCTCAGAGAAATTCCAATTGGAAGAGTCTGAAATGGCAGGTTCTAATTATATTCTTGAGCAGATCTCAGACCGAGACTTCGAGAACGTAGAAGCTTTTGTAACTTCATATGAAAGTGAATACAATAAGTTAAGAGCAGCGACAGGAATGGGAACTGTAATGCCAAAAGATAATAAGGTTCTAAATCCAGACGAGCCAGTTAAAGATTCTTGGGCAGAAAAGAAGAAAGCCGAAATTAAAGCTGCAGAAGATAGAAAGCAAGAAGCTCATGATAGAATTCATGGCGATAAAACAATTTAATAAGCAATAAATGAGAACATTTAATAGCAATAGATCTTACAGCGAATCAGTTGGTGGATCAATGAAGATTTACACAAAAGAAGTGTATCCTCTTCAGGGTGGTTTTCAAGTTGACGCAGCAGACTTACCTTTAGTGGGTAATGTGTTACCAGCAGGAACGCCAATCAAGTGTGATGATACGGACAATAAAAAAGCTACGGTGCATTACGCATTTCAAGTTTTAGAAGATGTAGATGCAACTCACATTAAAGTTAAAAAGTATGGTGAGAATGTTTTAGCTAAAGTAGGTATGTTTTTGATGAAAGCTCCCGCAACAGCTACAACTACTGGTCAAGGATATGAAATTACTGGTATTGATTCATCTGACGCAGAATTTGACATTTTAACAATGTCTGGCGATCTAGGTGAAGCTGCTAGCGATACTTTAGTTGAATGTGTAGCTGAGGCTGCTGATACTACGATTAAAGTTCTCCCTAATGCTCTTTCTGTAGCTGACGTTTATGTTGATGCAATGGCATTCGATTTTGGTATTTCAGGCGCATTTATGTCACATGGTGAGGTTTACCAGCGTAGAATTTCTCCAATCGCTCCAGCAATCAAAACATATTTGAGAGAGAATGAAGTTTATTTCCGTTTCTCTAACTCTAAATAAGATATAAGATATGACAGTAAGAAATAAAACACAATATAATGTATCTAAGATCTTAGACGAGGGTACATTCCAAACCATTTCCGAAGTAGCTCACATGAGATACGAAACAGGAATTTGGAGAGAATATGCAGATTTAGATAGAGTACAGCGTTCAAGAAGTTGGAACTCAATCGTAAAAGAGAATAACGTAGCTGTAATGGCGACTTTACTTGACGTAAACTCAGCTAAGCCATTAACTAGCCTTGGAGGTTATTCTAAGTATGGTGGGGATATTCCTAAGATTGGTATCGCATCTAAAATTGAAGAGCAAGATATCTTGAACATTCAAGAAATGAAAGCTTTCGGTGATGATCTTTCTGAGGATGACGCAAAAGAGTTGATTTATACTCCTCTTGAGACTTTATATGAAGGTATCCATTCTAAACTTGACTTCTTTTGCTTACAAGGTGCTTCTACAGGTAATATCGTAGTTGACGTAACCAATCAGGTTAACGGTAAGTATATCGCAGTTGATCTTAATGTTCCTGCTGCAAATAAGAGAAGTGCTGGTACTGCATGGTCTGATCCTGCTGCTGAGCCAGTTCAACAATTGATCGCAGAGCAAGAGTACGCTGAAGACACATTGGATTTGAATCTTTCTGATTTCCACTGGGAAATGTCTAAGCAAACTTACAAGACTTTCATTACTCATCCAAAAGTAATCGAATTTGCTAAGAACAGAGTACAGGCAGTGAATACTGACTATATCATGACTAAGAGTCAGATTAGAGCAGTCCTATCTGATTTCGGTTTAGCTCCTATCGTAATTGTTGATAAGAAGTGTAAGTTTGATTCTGACGGTAAGAAAGTTGAGATTCAGCCTTGGGAGAATGACAACGTGGTATTAATCACAAATACTCCTTGGTTTGATATGAAACGTGCTAAGTCGGCATTATCTTCTGTAGATGATCCTTCTGCAATGATTTCAGAAGTTGAAGAGGTTATCGTAGCAGCTTCTACTTGGGATGTTGAAACAATTACCAATAAGATTTCGGCTGAGGCTTGGATGTTCCCAGTGCCTAAAGACCCTAAGAAAATCTTAATTTTCGATATAGCATAATTATAATGGGGAGTTAAACATCTCCCCTCATTTTCCTTATATGACACCACAAGAATATTTATCTGGTTTATTTGACTATACATTTACAGCCGCCAATTACGCTTCTGTCTTTAAGAAGAGGGGTGTTGAGGATCTGGTAGATGTAGATAATAACACAGAAAAGAGTCTGGAATTATCTCAAGCTGACCTATACATGATATTATATACTGCACTCTCAAAGGGTTCATCTTCCAAGAGTAAAGGCGATTGGAGTAAATCAGATGGTGGTGCTATGATTGGTGTGACCGACAGAAAGTCTTGGTTCAAGGAAGCTAACCGAATCTATAGAAAATACGGTGAAGGCACTTACTCTTTAACAGACGCTACAAACAGATGGTAGAATTTGAATATCCTCACAACGTTATAATCACTAGGGAAACCAACACTGGCTTTCCAGAAGACTCAGGTGTTCCGATAGATGTTTATATTGGAGAATGTGATGCTCAAGTTGGGGCCAGTGGAGAAACTTCACTGGTAGTAGATTGTGATTACACTGTCTTTATAAGCTCCACTTCGGTTGAGATTAAAAGAAGCGACAAAGTGGCGATTACATTCAATCCAACGTGGAATGCTGTTGAGGGTACTGTAAAGCAGAAGGAATCAGTGATCGGATTTGGAACGACAATTTGGGTAACAGAATATGGCAACTGATAACAACAAGTTAATATCTCAGGGGCTGGCTAGAGCGAAGCAAATAATGGATGCTCGAATATTAATCACGCTCAGAGAAACAGCTTTTGATCTAAAGAATGCTACCGAAGTCCCAGTTTGGACACACAATTTGTGGGATTCAATAGGATGTGGTATATTTAAGGATGGTGTTTTGATGGAGGTTGCATTTCCTTCTAAAGAAGCAGAAGAGCCAAGAACGGACATATACGGCATAAGTGTACCAAAAAAGGATTACTGGGGTTATGATGAGTTAGAAGATATGGTTATGTCATATACTCCTGCTGCTAAAGGTTGGGTTTTATATTATGTCGCAGCAATGCCATACTCAGAATTAGTAGATAACCGAAATGACGTTGATGTCCTGAAGGAAGAATTAGTAAAACCGACTTTTTTAAGTCACGTAAGACGAATATGATAGAATCTAAATTATCCATAAGTCGAATAGAGAAAGTTCTCAGGACAGTGATTAAAACCGCATATACTGGGTATGTGTCTTTTTCGAGCAGACCTCCAGATGTTGATGGTGGACTCGAAGATTTTATGGTAGTACAAGTGAACGGATCTGTCAATGGAATTATAGCGACAGATGAAGTTGTATCTGGGAATGCAGTTGTCATGTTTGAATTATGGGCAAAAGATAAGGGAACATGTAAAGTAAAAAATGTTGATCGCTTGATTGGAATGAGAGATTTACTAATGAGTATTATTCCTTATAATGATGGCGATTACAAAATAACATACAAGAACGAAGTGGGCGGCAGAGATAGACTCGGCTTTCACGGGGAATTCATTAATTTTAATTTAACAATAATATAATATTATGGCAGATACAGCAATGAGTCACACTATGGTTGTGAATAAAGGTACTGGAACGGTTTATTTAGCAGATCCAGAAACAATTGATGTGGACACAGCGTGGGTTGAGGTCTTTAGAACCCTAAAGGACTCATTATCGATTACTCAGACTGCGCCCGACAAGACAGATATTTTCGTAGATCAGGTTTCCAACCCGATTGCTTCTACTCTTGGAACAGGTGCTTTTGATATTGCATTTACAATTCCTGACTGTGCAGAAGAGGTATTGGCATACATGTTTGATACATCAACAGCAACATACGCTCCTGCAGGTAAAACTGGATTGAACGTATCAACTGCACTTAAAGTAGTTAATAAGATGTTTAGAGTTGACTTCGATAACGAATCTTCTTTCATCGCAACAAACGTTGACCTTAATGGTGTTTTTGAAAAGACCGCAGATGGAACTTTCAATATTAACGTAACAGGTACAGTATTGGCTGCAAAAGGTGGAGCTTACGAGAACTCAGAATTAATCTTCTACAAGAAGTCATAATTCTTAAAGTAAATATAGATTTAATCCCCATAACGAAAGTTGTGGGGATTTTCTTTTGTCCCTATAATTCACTATATTACATTCTAAACCAAAATCAGAAAAGAAATGAAATTAATCAATCTATTATTTGGAATGTCAGATGTTATTAAGCTGGCTAGGGATTACGAGAAGGTATTAAGTGAACTTGCGCAATTAAAATTATACGTAATATTAAGAAGTCAAGGTGAAGATCATAAAACACTATACTCGGACACTGAAGATATTCATGTTGTAATAAACCAGTTAGAGCAGTATGATTTTGTAAAAAAGGAGGAAGAATAGATGAAACAACCAAATGCAGAAATGCAAGCCTTATTGCACGAACTTAAGGAGGATAAGCCTTACGAGATTGAATTAGGCGGTAAAAAATACAAGGTGAAGTACCTTAAAGACAAACCAGCAGAGTTAGCGTCATACCAGTCTTTGAAATTAAGCGATTCGGCTCCAGAGTCAATTGAAGAGGCGATCAAGATGGCTGAGAAAGAAAGTGGCATTATGGCTAAATGTGTCTCATATCTCCTGCTTAATTCATACTGGAAGATTAAGTTATTCCATTGGATTCATTGGAGGTACTTAACATGGACTATGAGTAGACGAGCTTTAGCTTCTGGAGTTATTCACACTCAAATAGCAATCGATACAGAGTCTTTTACAATAGCTTCCTCATTTCTACGGGCAATGAACAATCTGAAAATGAGGGTGATGAAGGAGGAAGCAGAGCAATCGCAAGTAGAACCTGCGTAGGTGAGAAAAGCTCATTTCTAAAACAATTTCCTTGGGTGTCATCTTTTGAGTATGACTGGAAGATTTCAATACACCTAAGGAGACTTATGTTTGCTGACGATGCAAGGATAGAATACGGCAAAAAGAAAACTCATATATCAGAAGATGAACGTGCAGAATTAAAAGCTGTAAATGATGAGATAGCAGCTAACTTGGCAGGCAATATCGCAAAAGCTAAAGAAAAGCGAGCGAGAAGAAAAGCTAAGGAAGATAACTCATTGTAGAATTGGAGGTTTTTTCGTATATTACTTAAATATATGAACCAAAACCTAATGAGAGGTGTCTGTAACGGATACCTCTCTTTTTATTATACAACATATGAGTGATAAGTTAGGAAGTCTTAGTTATGATTTAACTATAAATGAGCAGAAGCTAAATAAGGAGATTGAATCTATTGATGCTAAGTTAAAGTCAGCAAGTACTAGATGGGAGAAGCAATTATCCTTAAGCACTAAAAGCACTGCTGCATCTGCTAATAAGATATCTAGCGATCTACAGAAGCAATTTCAAGGTCAATTCACGGAGAGTATAAAATCCTTAACTACAAAGAATGATCAGCTTAAGATAATGGCTGACCAATATGGTAGGTTAGAGAAGGAGTCTCAAAAGGCATCTTTAGCTGAACAAAAAAGGATACAAAGAGATATATCTGCTAACGAGAAACTAGCTAAATCTCAAGCTAAAAGAGTAAGTAAGAGTTTTCAAGGTCAGTTTACCGAGAGTATAAGATCCCTAACTACGCAAAGCGATGAGCTTAAGAAGATGTCTAATTACTACAAGCAGTTAGAAAAGGACACTAATGCTTATTATAATAATTTAAGTAAAGAGACTAAAGAGGCTGCTAACGCCGAGAAGAAACATGCTCAGGCTTTAGAAAGGGCTGCGATTAAAGCTGAAAAGTTAGCTGAAAAGAAGCATAAAGAAACCTTGGCTCATAGAAAAAACGAAAGAGTATTAAAAACAAGCAATACGGAGTATAAAAAACAAGGTCTTTATCTTCAAAACCTAAGAACTCTCGCAGCTTCTTATGCTTCTATTTTCGCAGTGGCTAGAATTGCAGATAAGATTCGAGAAGTCACGGGTGAGTTTGAGTTACAAAACAAGGCGCTAGCTGCAATCTTACAGAATAAAGAGAAAGCAGATCAACTTTTCGGGCAAGTGACTGATTTAGCCTTAAAATCACCATTTGCGATCAAGGAATTACTCACCTACACAAAGCAATTAGCAGCATATAGAATTGAGACTGAGAGCTTGATTCCGACATTGACTCAATTAGCGGATGTGAGTGCGGGTCTTGGTGTAGATATGTCGCGTTTGATTTTGGCTTATGGTCAAGTTAAGGCAGCTTCTGTTTTACGTGGGACTGAATTACGTCAGTTCACAGAAGCAGGAATACCTCTAGTTCAGTTACTTGCGGATAAATTCTCTATATTAGAAGGTCGTGTCGTGTCAACGAATGAGGTGTTCGATAAGATATCTAATCGTATGGTATCATTTGCTATGGTGTCTGAGGTTTTTGAAGATATGACATCAGAAGGTGGTACGTTCTTCGAGGCTCAAGCTGTACAAGCCAAAACACTTGCGGGTATGTGGAATATCCTTGGAGATGCTATTGATAAAGCGATGTTCGCTATCGGTACTGAGAATATGGATGTTCTTAAGGGCGCTGTTCAGGGAGCTACAGATTTAACTAGAAGTTGGGAAGGTATTGCTAGAGCACTAGGTATTGCAGTTAAATCATTCGGAGTTGGGGTTGTAGCTCAGAGGTTGTTTCTCGGAGCAACAGGCAAGACTATAGTTTCGTTATACAGACAATCTATTGCGTTTGAAAAATCCACATTTGCACAAAAGAGGGCGACCGCTGAGATGTTAAGGGGGAATATCGCTGCAAATAAGACAATAAAGGGATTAAAGGCATTGAAAGGGGCATTGGGCGGTATAGCGTTTGGAGCTGTGGCTGGGCTAGGGTTTGCGCTGTACGATACCTATGTAGAGGCTGGCAGACTTAATAAGGAGTTAAATGAGCTGTCAAGTAGTGAGTTAGTGAGAGGTAAGAAGCTTGCTGACGGGTTTAAAGACATGGCAAGGGCTGTAACAGAAGCTGCTGACGGGTCTAAAGATCAGAGGGATGCGCTAGTGGATTTAAATAGAGTATATAAAGATTATATTCCCAATCAGTCATTAACCATAGACAATCTGAAGGTTATGGGTGATAATTATGATTCGGTAACAGAGGCTATAGACAGGAAAATTGAAGCTCAAGCTAGAGAGAAGGCGGCTGATGTTATAAATAAGGAGTTCACTGAAAAATCAGAGAAGGCTTCTGGTAAATTTATAGATGCTTTAATTAATACAGGTAAGTTGACTAAAGAGCAAGCTGTGATATTTGCTGGCAACTTCGGGGATTCGTTTAAAAAAGCACTAGAGTCTGGCGATGAGTTTGAGTTTGGTAAGGAATTGCGCGATAATTTATCATCATTCCTAGAAACAGACTTGGTTGATGAATGGGGTACTAGTGTATTAAGAAACTACACTGACGTAACAGAGTCGGCTAGGGAATTCTTGATTGCATTCAGAGATCATAATGCAGAGCTAGAAAAGTCTAAAGATTCTTACGATGCTTTATTCCCTAAAAACAAAGGTAGATATACGTCAGAGATAAATAATCTTAAAGAACTTAGTTCGGCTTACGAAAACACAATCAAAAAGATAGATGCTACTGGTGATTTAACCAACGAGGAAGCTGAGACTAAAAAACTTGAAGCTCAAAAAAACAGAATATTAGCAACTATAAAATTATATGAAGATTTAGCCAAAGAGAAAGCTGAGTCAGAAGATGACAATTACTCCTTACTGAAAATACAGGCAGCTAAAAATGAATTAAAAGGCCTAGTTAAAGAGCAGGATAATTATGTAGAATCGGTAAGGAGAGCAATTAAAGAAGCTGGTGTTGGCGGTGCTTTTATAGTTACGGAGCAGGAGGCTGATGACACCTCTAAGCATCAAGCTAGGATTGCTAAAGCATATGAAGAATCGGCTAACGAAATAGCAATAGCTAAAGAGAAGGTGAAAAGACTAAAAAGTATTGGTGTTGTTTTAGATGAAGATTCTAGTGAGGTTAAGGATTTGCAGAGGCGAATCAAAGAGAGAGAATTGCTAAATAAACTACTTTTTGACTCGTTGAGAATTGAAGATAAGGATGGAATTTCTGATGCGGAAAAAGCTAGATTAAACAACCTTAAAGCTCAAGTAAAATTACTTACGGACATTAAGAAAGCCCGCGAGGACTTATCTAAAACTCTCTCAGGAGATAAAGTTAATGAGAGTATCGAGAAGTTATTTCGAGGTCAAGCTGATGATTTAGGTATTGAAATTCCAATATCGTCAGACTCTTCTGCCTTTGTTGTGCAGTTAAAAAAGCTTGCCGTAGAAGGCGAGAAGTTAGGCGAGAAGGTTGGCGGTGCATTCGTTAAAGGTACTAGATCTAAGATAGCCAAACTACAAGTTGACGATATAGTAACTTCTGCTAAAGATGCCTTGAAAGCTCTAGATTTAGAGATTAAAAAGTCGAAAGGCAAGTATGATTTCTACAAGGATGTTTTAGGCATCACTGGAGATGAAGGGATTGCACTTAAGTTTGGTATCGACAAAAGGCAGTTTACTGAAGTTCTAAAGGAATCTACCGAGAAGTTTGCTAAATTAAGGGGTTTTGATTTAACTTTCGACGAGCTGAAAGATGGTTTTGATAAATTACCTCCTGAAATTCAGAAGAGAGTTGCGTCTGTGGATAAATCTATAGAAGAGAGCACTAAAAACTCAATCTTAGATAAACTTAAGTTTCTAGAACAATCAATTCCAGAAGGTCTTGGGTTGGAGTTTGATTTCAGTAATGTTATATCTGATCTTGACAAGAAAGTAAAAGAACTTAAGAGGGAAGTTGCAAAGGCTGTTGTTAGCGCTGACACTGGAGAGATTGGTAAGATAAAAGAGCTTGAAGCATTGAAGCTTAAGGCTATAAATGAAGAAGCTAGGCAGAGAGCTGAGAAGATAGGTGGAGCTTATATTAAAGAACAGTTAGAGATTAAGCAATTAGGTCAAGCCTACTCAAATATGACTGACGCTTCATTGAAAGATATAGATAAAATACTTGCGGCACTTAAGCAATCGAAAGATGACTTACTGAGTGGTGATGGTATTGCAGCCATATTAGATAGAGCTAGTGTTTCAGGCGAATCAAAGGCTGGATTCTTTTCTGGATTGGCAGATACTAAAAATATAGATCAATTCCTACTTAAGCTTGATGAGATTAATTCAGAGATCTCAAACATAGATGAGTTAAGTATAGGTGATGCCACCGTGTCTGAAGAGGAGTTGGGTAGACTGAGAGCTGTTGTTGAAACATTGCAAGCTATGGGTGTGGCTGTTCAGAATGCAAGCGAGACTACAGATCGGTTCAAGACAGATAAGCAAATTACTGAATGGAAGAAGCTTGGTAGTGAAATGCTTGGTGTTATTGATATTATGAGTGGTGTTGGTGATGCTTTTGGTGATGATTTATCTGAGAGTGGAAAGAGAGCTATTGCTGGAATTAAAGGGGTTGTAGGGGCTGTAACTTCATCAATAACAATAGCTACAAATGCGGCTGGTAAAGCTTTAAGTGCATTAGAGAAAGCTTCGGTTATACTTACTATTGTGAGTACAGCAATGCAATTAGCTCAAGGTATTCAAAATATAATAGGGTCAGCCGAGGATCGTGAAAATGAAAGGCTAGCCGCAGCATCTAAATTAGCAGCAGATAGATTAGAGATTGAGAACAAGATTAATGATAGATATAGGGATCGAGAAGAGCTTCAGTCTAAAAATATATTACTGAATCAGAATTTCGCAAAGGACATGACCGATGCGTTTGAAGATTTCTACGTTGAAACTGATAAATTCAACGAAGCTTTAAATGCGTTAGAAACTGGTGGTATATTCACAGGTACAGGTTCAGCTAGTAATGTATGGGGTAAGAAAACAAAGGAGATTAATGTAGGGATAGCTGATTTAGTAAAAGGTCTTGAAGGTGGAACGAGTTCTTTTAGGAAAGCGTTAAATACACTTAGTAATGCATTGGGTCTTGACTTCTTCGGTTTCGGAAGGGGATCTAGAGCTTCTAAAAGAGCTATTAAAGATTTAGAGAATACATTTAACGAAACTCTAAATATAATGGGTAAAAACGCTTCGGATGTGGCTAATTTTACTAACGACGAGTGGTTATTATTTTACCAGACAATGAATGATCTTGGTGCTATAACAGATGAAGGTACTAAGAAATTTTTAGAAATGGCAGAGGCGGCTCAACAAGCTGCTATTGATGCTCAGGAAGCTATGGATGGGTTCATAACCGACTTAGCGGGAGGATTGGAGAATGATTTAGCCACTGCTTTAAGAAATGGATTCGAGCAAGGTATTGATGCTGCTGAGGCTTTTAAGAACTCAGTTGAGGATATAATGGAAGAGTTGGTTCTTCAAGGCATAATAAACACTCTGTTTGATGATGCTTTCGCCGACTTAGCTTCAAATATTAAAGAATCATTTGATCCAGAAAGCGGAAAGGCAGATAAAAGTATTGTAGATGACCTAGCTAAGTTTTATGATGCCACTGGTGGATTATATGAAGACGCAATAAATGCTATCGATGAAGCTAAGAAGGATGCTGAATCTAGGGGTTTTGATTTGTTTGGTGGAACTGAAGAGTTAGGTAGTTTGGCGAAGGGAATTCAAGGTGTAAATGAAGATACGGCTCGTCGCTTAGAGGCTTTATTGAATTCGATTAGAGAGGTTTCGATTGGAGATTCTGGCAAGATGACAGAGATTGTATCGTCAATTAATAATCAGTCGGTAATAGCTAGTCAAAGTATAGCTCACTTACAGACAATAAGTAATAATACGATGGGAATTAAGTCGGCACTAGAATCAGTATTGACAAATGCTCAAAGTACAGGTGGAACAGGGATTAAAGTTTACGTACAGTAATATAATATGGCAAATTTTTTCGTACAACAAGAAGGTGGCTCGGCAATAGATATCGAGGCTACCTATAATTTAAGAGTAATCAAACCAAAACCAATTTTCGTAGAGCAGCCGAAAGACTTATTTGTAAGAAGTTGGGCAGAAGAAGATGGGGATGATGTGTATATCCCTGCTGATAGGAAGATGAAATCACGCAAATTCGAGCTTAACGTTTACTGCTCTGGTAACACGTTTTTGCAAGACTACCGAGATTTTTGTATCTTGCTTCAAGCGAAAGGGTTTGATTATTGGGACATAGATCAGGGTGTTCGGGTTGAATGCGTGATGGAGAAGCAGGAGATTGTGAGATATGATCAGATTGAGAAGAAATTAATAGGTAAAATAACAATACTAAATAATACAGGTAAGAATGAGTCAATTTGATACTACAGATAAGAGTTATGATGGTGATGAATTCACTCCTACTGAGAAGGCTGAATTTAGATCTAATTGGGATATTGGAGAGGCAGATGATGAAGATTTAGAGAAAGTTGATGGTAAATACAAGCAGAAAGACAGATCAAGCTCTGGAAATCAAAAAGGCTATAAAATAATCCGTCAAAACTTCGATTTCCAAAATATTCCTGCTGGTTATGATAATTCAATTTGGGAAATTAGATACGAGCATGATTTATTAACAAATACGGTTTTAATTCCTTCGGGAGTTGAGCTTGTTAATAATGGCGGGGTTTTTAAGAATGGAATTTTACAGGGGGATGACACTTTGTATAATTCTGTGGGTAGTCAATTATTTGAAAACATTGATTTTGCTGGCACTTTTAAAAATTATGAAATATTTTCAGGGGATTTCGACAAAACTTCCCTATTTAATTTTATTAATACGATTCAAACGCCCCTGCATATAAGACTCAAGGAGGGTCAGTTTGGATATGATACAAGTGTACTATTACCTACGAATTCTATTTTGGAAGGTAGTGGAATTGGGAAAACGATAATTAAAAAAAATGACAATAGTGATTTGAATCGTGCTGTTGTTGGTAATAAGGTTGGTGCGGCAAATATAAAAATTAAAAGATTATCAATAAATGGGAATAGCGATAATCAAACAGTTCCTCCAAATTCAACACGAAATAGCGGAATTCAATTAATTGCTTGCTCTGATTCAATCATTGAAGAAGTTGAGGTTTATAAGTGCTCTTATAGTGATGAATTGTATGATGGGGGTGCGGGGGCTATCAGTTTGGGTGAATCATCAAACAATTGTGTTATTCGTGATTGTATTGTAAGAAATAATGAATTCAGCGGAATAATAGCCAAAGGTAGCTCATCAGTACGAATAATAAATAATAGAATTTTTGAAAATAGAATATCTGGCATAGACACAAATTCATTTTCCCCTTTTGCAGTTATAAGTGATAATGAAGTTTATGACAATGGTCATAATTTTAATCAAATATCGTGCAATTCAAGAAGCCAAACGGTAACAAAAAACAGGGTTTACAGGAGTAATCTAGTTGTTAATGGTGATTTTAATGTTGACTTATCAGGATGGACGGATGTAGGCACTTATTGGTCATGGGTTAGCGGTAGAGCTTACCACGCACTAACTACGGTAAACCACCCTATATCACAAACAATACCCACGATTAATAATGGACTAATTAACATTGTGAGGTATAAGCTAGATATTATACAAGGGGAGGTTTTGGCTATTTACAAAAACAGTGCAGGTGTTAATGTTGAGAATAGATATACAGATAGCGGTACTTATTTTTTAAACACTAGTGATATAGATGATAATACCAGTATATCATTCACTAGGTCAAATGGGATTAATACAGAATTTTATTTGAGCGATGTGGAAGTGTTCGCAATAAGTGGTGGTGCTATAAACCTAGACCATGCCACATTTATACATTCTGGTGATAATTCAATAATTAGCAATAATTATGTAAGCGGATCTACTTCGGGAATATCACTTGCTAGAACAACAGAATCAACGGTTAATAATAATACAATTGAGCTATGTTTTAATGCAATAAGGGTAGTTGATGAAGTTTTTAATTCAACCATAAACTCAAACACTATTTCTCATGTTACAAATTACGGCATTCAAGTAAGCGGGTCTGATAATTGCATGTTGACGGGTAATCATATTTTAAACTGTAATAATTTTGGAGTATTCGTAACCAACACAGCCGAAAAGGTAACAGTCTTAAATAATGTCATTACAGATGATAGGAACACTCCGATTATGCCATACTGTATTAGTGTTGATGGCGCTAAGATTTATAACATGTACGTGAGTGGTAATATATTTAAAGGGTATGTGACAGGCGCTTTTTTAAGCTCAGGAACAAGTTTGAGAGGTATTAATGTAGATCAGGACGAGGTTAAGGTTTCAAGACCTATAGTGTATATAAACGGAAAAAAAATACAAGATACTGCTAATGGTGTATTGCAATATGATTCTAAAAATTTGCAGTTTACGCTTAGCGGAAGTACAGGAAGCAGGCCCTCAGGTACGTACATTTTGATTGGTCAATCTTATTTTGACACGACACTTGGAATACCTATTTGGTGGGATGGTTTAGTGTGGAAGAACGCAACAGGGGCAACTGTTTAAATTTTCCTTATTTTTATATAAATTAAAATAGCAGTGCATTCTCAGGCATACCTAATGTTATAGTAACACACGTGGCTGGTTCCGCAAGGTCAGAACTTTTAAGGATTAACGCTATGTCTGCTAATGGATTTACGATGCATGATGACAACATTGAAGTTACAGAGGTTTAATAGGTGGCATCATATTAACACGAGAGTATTGAAGATTATGAAATTTTAAAAGGAATAAAGTATTTTGCAATTAATTAAATAAACATGCCAATATTAACACCTTTTAATATAGGGGTGGATTACATCGGAAACAGTGCAATCTACATTCACTTAATAACTAAGTAATAGTAAATGTTAGAAATAAAAAGAAATACAACCATAATAGCATCCTCTCACGATTTTACCTATTCAGGTCAATTTATGGGAGAGAGGAAAATTACAGCTACAGTAGAATCACTTACCTCAATACAGTTTGCGGAGGGTGATAAGTGTGAGTATCGTGGAGAGAGTTATTATTTAATTAATGAACCTACTGAAAATCAAGCGTACAATAAGCAAGTGTTGACTTATACGCTTACATTAACTCACGAGCAGTATCAGTTTGGTCGTTTATTATTCAAAGATGTGGTTCCGAATAATCCATCTAATGAGTACTATAATAATAATACCTCAAGCGTTACTTTTATTGGGAATGTAAACAATCTGATTGGGCGAATCATGGAGAACATGGATCGTTCATACGCAGGATGGGGATATGTGGTTTCCGATGATGTGTTTTTGGAGGAAAAACAAGTGACTTTGATTGACGGAACATGCGAGGATGCATTGAAGCTTATTAATTCTTTATTTGAATTAGAGTATTGGATAAGAAATAAAACTATTCACATCGGTGGTACAGCTACTCAGATTGGTGGTAATTTTGAATACGGACAAGGTAAAGGTATTTATGACATTACAAGAACCTCTGAGTCAAAGAAGATAATTACACGCTTGTCAATTAATAGCTCAGACAGGAATATTCCAAGTGACTATAGAGTTACGGCAGAGGATAAATATAATCCTCAACTAATGCTTCCTTACGTTACAGCGAAGACGAATTACATCGACTCAACCAATATTGACTTAAATAATATCAAGGAGGGTGTTTTAGAGAATAAAGACATCTTCCCAAGTATTGAAGATGGGTCTGGAATTAATGAGATTGTATCGGTTCAGGCTATTGAAGATGATGATGCTGGATTTACTATTGAAATAAAGAACTTAGGGTTTAGTATAGAAGATCAAATTATAGCTGGCAAAACTGCGGTAATGGCTATGACTTCTGGGTATTTATCAGGATATGAATTCGACATACACTCTATTAATGGCAATAACATTACTCTTGTAAGAAACACTGAAATAGAAAATAATCCACTACCAAACAACATAACTGCAGTTAGAAGTGGAGATAGATTTGTCTTACTTAATATCCTTATGCCTCAGAAATACATCGATATAGCTGAGCAAAGATTATTACAATGGGGGCAAGATCAGTTTTCTAAAAATGGAATAGATAAAGACACTGTGACTTACGCTATTAAATTAGCAGAGGAACAAATTGCTCGTGGAGTTATTGGGCACGGTAAGACACTGGGACATGAAAGTAAAACCCTTGGTGCTTCTACGAAAACTCTAGGTATTAAAGGTGAAAAAGCAGTTGTAGAGGCTGAAATTCTTGAAGGTAATACAATGCGTGTTATTGATAGAAAGAACTTGGTAGATGAAATTCTACCTATTCAGCAATTAACCATATCTCATAAGGCTGGTCAAATTCTACCAGTGTATGATGTCAATGTGTCAAAATCAATAATCAGTAGTAGGTTTGTTGATTTAGAGAAAGCTCAGTACGCAACAGAGCAAACGCTAGCTGAAAGAATTCAAGCACAAGAGCAGGAGAATAGGAAGAAGACAAAGGAGATTAAGCAGGGTAATTTCATCGAAACGAGATATGCAGTTAATGGTAGCTATTTAGTTCATCCTACATTAGTTATATCAGAGAGAAATCCTAGTGGATGGGCGTTAACGCCTCCCACTGCTGGCACTTTAGAAACCATCTGGACTATTGAGTCTGAGATTAGCGGAGTTACTGGCAGGTTAGTTACTGGTGAGTGGACTATATTAGGTAGTGTTAAAGGAACTAATATCGGTGGTGTGTCATCAGAAAATAAAGGCGTTTGGGATAACGCTACATTGTATAGCGGTACTGCAACTACTATAGATATAGTAGATTATTCTGGGAGCAAGTATTACACAAGAGTTGATGCTGGAGCTATACCTACAGGAGCTCTACCAACCGATACGGCTTATTGGAATCCATTCGAGGTGAATCATGGCTCTATGGCAACTGATTTGTTTTTCGCAGAACTTGCTTATGTGGAGAACTTAGGGGTTAAAAACTTAAAAACTGCCGAGAGTGGTGAGAGAATGGAGGTTACTGAACTAGCTAATGCTCTTAAGTTTTTATTAGCAGATGAATCTTTAGCTCTTGAGATTGGTGGAGACATATATGGCAGTGGACAGAAGGGTTTAAGAATAACAAACGGAGTTGTAAATGTAGACCATGACGGTAGTAATGTTGGTGTAGTTTCTATGGATAATAATGGTATTAGTGGGTATGTAAATAGGTTTTATAGTGTAGATCCAAACGATCTCCCATCTCATGTAACATTATTCGCTCCATGCTTATATTATAATGGTGTAACGAAGAAGTTAGTTTTTAGGGACGGAGATGATGTGGATCACAACTTATATTAAAAACACATGAAACACTTTAAAAAATCAAATTACGCCCACTCAGATACAGCTATTCGGGAGGGTATAGAAAATATCCCAGACGATCATGCCGAATGGAAATTCGAAATGCTCGTATTTTGGCTATTAGATCCGCTTAGAGAGTTTTTGGGTGAGCCAGTATGGATTAGTTCAGGATTTAGAAGTAAGGCGTTAAATCGGATTCTAAAGGGTGCGAAAGGGTCACAACATATGGCTGATGAGTGTTGGGTTGCGGTTGATATCGTAACTCGAGACCTGAAAAAAGCTTTTGAGTACTTAAAACAGCAGGAGTTTGATCAAATTATACTAGAAGAAGCAGGAGATAAGAGATGGATTCATTTGTCATTAAGGATGGATGATAGGAATAGAAACGAAATATTAATATATAAGAACGGACATTATGAGTATATTTAGTAAGTTAAAGCCACAGAAAATAATTGATGGTGTATTCTCAGGAATTGACAAAGCTATATTGTCGAAAGAGGAGATTGTAGATTATTCAGTTAAAGCTGCGTCTGCAAATTTAGAATTCGTAAAAGCTTGCCAAACCGAATCAACACCAAGATCAATAACTAGGAGGATTATTGCTATAATGATATTGAGTCAATATTTCTTAGCTTTTAATATTGGGTTGTTAGGAATGGCGACAAAATGGTATGAAGGTAAGGAAATAATTACATTATCCACTGAGGCTTTTGCTACGATTTCATTAGCGGTTGTTATCTTTTACTTTGGTAATCATATGCTTAGCCAAATAATCCCAAAGTTCGCTGCGAAGAAGAAGTAGACTTTGTATATTTGAAGGGATTTTTGTAACTTACTACCTAATCAAATTTAGTAGTAGTATGTGCGACGACAAAAGTAAAAATGAAGTATTAGATCCAGATGAGCAAGATAAGCTTGGATCAAAATAATAAGAGAACTAATCTTTTCTTACCCGTAATTTCCTTTCTGGCGATTACGGGCTTCTGTATTTTATTTTCAGAGCAATACAATGTAGCTTGGTCTATATTCTCTAAGCATATAAAAGATGTTCTTATAATCTCACTACTACTTATAATTATACGAAAAGACAATAGCATAAGGAATAAGATGTCGGCAATGGCTGTTATATCTTATTTTGTATCATCATTTAGCTTAAGATTGGGGTGTGCGGTAAACTCTGGGTTCGATTATAAAATATACAGGCTTGCTGTAAATGATCCTCAGATTGGGAATTTAGCTAATTCAATAGTGTTTATGCTTCTATTATTAATTATAACCTCCAATGCAGAGCATGAACGATAAAATAGATGCCTTAATTCTACTAATAGAGAATCAACAAGAGCAAAATAGATTAGTACTTGAAAAGGCTGATAACAGGAAGAAATCGGACAGTGTTTTCATTAAGATAGCATGTACGCTTGTAACGCTATGTGCAGGATTCATTGTAACTAACACGATGGATATCAGTAAGAAACTCGAAGGTAAGGCTGATAGGTATTCATTGGCAGGTAAATTATCCACTACTGCTTATGCTGTATCTGAAGAGCAGAGAGCAGAAACCATCCTTAATTACATCGATTATACATCTAAGAATTATCTAATCCGAGATGAAGAATTAAGAATTGCTGAGAGAGGTAGAGTTGAGAAATCACTCGGGGCAATGATTCATGCGGTTACTGCTCGTTCTGGTAAATAAAGAAACCTCACTTATTAGGCGGGGATAAAACACATGTTCGTTTTAGTACATGCGCTTTAGCTGCTTATTATCGAGAACACTCCTTTGGTGTTTCAAACATGGTTTTTAAATCAAAGAACTTTTCTTCTTTTACATTATCATCTTCAATTAAGAAGCATTCCTCGTATTTATCTACTACTTTATATTCTTCCCCTTTAGTGAAGTTCATTATTTTCGAACCATCCTCTCTTAGAGCTTCATTTTTGCATTTAACTATCATTTCAAATTTACTTAAGTGGTTAATATTCCGTGATCTCGATAACAAAGGATAAAAGCCATACAAACACAGTCTCTTAGTCTAGTAATTATAAAGCATTGACAACTTCCTCTATATTTTCAATCTCAATACCTGTGTCGGCAAATTCAAACACACCTTTGTGTTCATATATCAATATATCTTTTTCTGGATACCTATAAACCTCACTACAATAATCTAAAGTACTGCCAATGTGTTTAAATCCTATTTTCAATAATTCTTCTTTCATTTCACAACGCTCAAATATATTCCTGCGTATTCCATATCTTCATTCACTGGGTCACATTCACAAAAATTATTAACAGCGCAAGAGCTACTATTACACTCTGGTTGTGTTATAATTCCCATAGCCTCATCCATTACTAATTCTTTAATTTTTGTTAGCGATATGCTAGCAACCGCAGTTCTTTCTCCATCTGCAAACATCACATCAATAGTATCCTTATCGGTAATTCTTATCATAATTTTATTTTTTTGCCACCGCACACTCACTATAACATTAGGTAAAGTGTATTGGTATCGGTTAATAATATTTAAATCTAAGTTTTATTATTCAAAAAAGTACTATTGTAAAGTATGTTATAAAACATACCTTACTCTTGTTCATTAGAGGTCAACAAAATCATCGTCATTAACATCCTTAATAATCGGTATAAAATCAGTTATCTCACACTTAAATAATATACACATACTGTACAACATTCTCATGCTTGGCATGCCGTCACCAGTTTCAACCTGTCCTATTAATGTTTGACTACACCCAATGCATAGCGCAACGTCTCTTTGTCGTAATTTATGTGACTCCCTATATTGTTTTATTTTATTTCCTAATTTAATCTTAAATCTTGTCTTTGGCGCTCTCATAATTTTGTCAATTTACAATGTTAGATATATTACAGTTTTCCAGTTTTCGTTCCTTGTCTTCTGCTAACGCACGCAAACACTTAGTGCAGGTTACTTTACTTATATTGCTTGTTATTCTAGTTGTGTAATCTAAGCCGCACGGTGGTTTACTCCAGTTACCTTCATCAAAAGACTTATGAACAGGGCTGATATTAGTTGTTTTATATCTCCCATAATGTGTTTTCTTTCCCACTACACTATATTTTTAAGTTTATATTCTCGTTTCATTACAGGTAATTAGCCCTTGCACATATATTGTTTAGCTTTATTATTGTTGTGGTTGGTATTTATCCATATCAAATCCTTTGTATCAGTCCAGAAATCCCGCCCGCTGTTTCTTGTCTGCAATCGGGCTTTATCTCCTTTTAGTTCAGTTAGCACAAATCGCATATTTCTGTGCTTTTGCCAAGTCGTGTGGTAGTTGCAGCCAATAACCAATAACACACCTATAACACTAAATATAGGCAAATTGCCGTTCATTTTTTGAAAATCTTCTCGTGTAGGTAATTTACTCATTTTATTAAGTTTTATCCCACCGCACAACGAAAACCTAACATGCGGTATAGCTTATATTAATTTACTTTTTCTTTATTTATATCGGCTTAGTCATTCACAAACCATACCGCAAATCCATTACACAGTAACTTCATGTGGATAATAAATCTTCTGACCAATCATGTCAGCTCCCACGCAATACCAAATTATCTTAGTTTTCATCTATTGAGTTTTAAGTAGCCCCACCGGTTACGATGGGGCTTATGTTATTACAACTTCTCGATCTTGAATTTACATCTAGATCCGAAATACATAAGATAACTTACTGCGGCTAAATTAAGTAATCGCTCAACATACTCAGGGATTCCGATATCGAAAATCAAACTACATTTCATATCTACAATAGCAATAATAAACGATATCGCCGATACTAATACTGCTAACACTGTGCTTTTGTTAGCTGTGATTTTTCTGTTCTTAATTATTACTTCCATTATACTTCCTCTATTTTAATTGTTGATACTGCCTTTATATTAAATGTCTTGTAGCGTAAATAAATCTCAATCTGATCGCCACTGTAATCTGAAAGGTTGTCTGTAATGAACTTCTCTGCTTCTTCCTTGTTTCCAGTGAATGCTAATCGTTCGTCATTCACAAAGATAATTGCTTCATTCTGATACACGGTCTTTCTTGTCTTGTTACTCATCTTGTTATTTATTTTAAATTAAACTTACTTACTACTCTTTGATGCGCCGCCACTTAATGCTCCGATGCCTAATATGAATCCGAAATCATACCACCCACCGTTATTGTTATAGGCGTAAATTGCGATATCATCACTAAATAAACTACCTATCCATGAGAACGGTGCTATAATACCATGCCATAGTCCACCCCAGAATCCATAAGCGTTACTCGTGACACATTCAGCTACGTGAGGTGATACATCTGCGCATGATGTTAATAATAACAGGAGTACAATTGATCCTAATAATACTTTCTTCATCTTCTTTTATTTTATGCCCTTTCGAGCTGGTTAGTGGTCTGAGCTGGATTTGCACCAACATCTACAACACGGTACGTTTTTCATCACCTCGCTATGCTGTCATAATACTTGTTATAATATCAGACCGTGTAACTCCTCACGTATGGTAGCGGATTTTGGAGTCTTAGAAATATAAAAACTAGATTATCTGAGATAAATCTGATTAGTGAGACATTGGGTTCTGCCCCCAACACATATCTATACTACCTTAATGCCTCATCTCCATTTCTCGCATGGATGCGCCCTGTTTACTAAATCTATTTGAGCTATGAAAAAACGGGTTAAGGATCTCATTTGTCATTTAGTCTATTTCCGAGCTACCGTGGGTGCGGCAACTACTACTTATCATCCTGCCCTTCCAGTGATCTAATGGGGCTTGAACCCTACCTTTCGTTTTCACGTTGTGCTACCAACTACACTATTAGATCTTTGTGAACCAATAAAACCTCACTCTGAGTAAACGTCATTCACCATCCTTGTACTTCGGATTGTTTTGCTCTCGTTTCTTTTGTTATTACAAATATAATGCTAATTTACTTGCTGTGCAAGTATTTTGCTATTTATTTTTGCTTCCAATTTCTAGATAGTTTAATTATTGAGTCAAATCTAATACGCTCTTCTTCATTTAACGAAAGACTGTTTTTTAATTCAGCTAATACGGTTGAGGGGGCTTTCTTCTGCTTGTAAATTACTGCATATTTAAGCTTCTCAACCTTCTTTGCGACAATCGGATTAGATGTGAGTTTTTTAATTACATTCGAGTCAGTCACGATGGTTTTACCAGCTTTCATTTGAATATCTCCAGACTCAGACATAATAGGTTTGAATTTCTCGGATAATTCGTTAGGTATGCTACCTTCGTTAAATTCCCTATTATTAATATCTTCTGGTTCAAACTCTAATTCCCTACTGCATGAATTAATGACTTGATTCGTGTAATATTCCAAACTCCATGTAGAAGGCATATCTCTATCTCTCCCAAGGTTAACGTAAGCAGGCTTGAAGTCTATAGCGTATTTTAATCCATCTAAACTACACACATATAATCCACCTACGAATATACTGCCAGCTTTCTTATTTACAATATCTCCACACCAAGAAGAATTCAAAACATCTCCTTCTTTCACATATCCATCGTTAAATATCTTTAAGTCTTCAGTATTGGCTTCAAATGATATCTCGAATCGTTCAGATGTATTAGTGTTTATTTTAAGACCGTAACATTCACCAAGATTTTCATCTTCATAAAACTCAGCCTTAGCACTTCCCAAGCAGGATGATATGCTAAATAACTTATCGTTTCTGTCGAATATTAATCCAGCCAACTTAAGACCTTCTCCGTGTTTACCGATTGCACCATCTTTTTTCTTAGAAAATCCAATCTTTAAAAATTCCCAACTATCAGGCTTGAAATCATTACTTATTGTTACGTGTGAAATTCCTTCCATAATCTCACTTGACTCAACATTAAATTCTCCGTAATCAATGAAGTTTTGATATATCTCCCTGATAGCTTGAACTACGCCCCAATTAGGGACGTAATTCTTAGATATTCCGAACTTTATCATTATTTCACAGTAACTAAGTTCACATCTTTTGCTAATCCGAACACTACAGATAATACACCATCTTCAATGTTAGCTTCAATCTTTTCAGATCTGTACTTAGGTGAGATCTTAACACTACCTTTAATTCCAAGCTCGATAACTTCTGATAATGAACTTTTTACTGGAACACCTTGCACTTCAAGTAATCCTTCTTTCTTGTCGAATGAAATTGTAACTTCTTCTTTCGATAATGCTGGACATAGAATAAATAATTCTAATTTCTCAGGTGATTCGATCATTGTGTTTTGTAAATCTTGCATTTTCTTTTTGTTTTAGTAATAATTAATAATATTCAAATGTAATTCTATTTTATTTCTCCTGCAAGTATTTTGCAGACTTTTTTATAATATTTTACAGTAGCCTTTTCTTTCCACCCATCAGGCCCTCCATTGTGGATTCGACACCCTCTTTCGAGATCACCAGTTGGATTATAATGTCGCTGATATATATAAAACATCTCAATCGATTTGACTCGACTCAACCTGTCTTCATATTTATACTTCTGCTTCCCGATGATACGATTCACATCCCGCACAGTGATTTTCCAGATCTGCAACGCGCCCACGGCTCTACCGTTATCTCCGTGAATACCAGTCCTATAAGACGACTCGACTTTAATTATAGCGTCAAGTACATCGGCATCCCAAATCGTTCGCTTCACTGGCTCGTTCGCCTTAGACGACAAGGGCAGGAGTAAGATGAGAGTGGCTAGGAATCGCACTTCTCTCTGATTTCGTTCAACTTCCGCTTCAGTCGTTCATTTTCGGCTTTGAGAGACTCTAATTCGTTCGTCTTATTTTGTGCTTCGTAGGCTTCTTTGGTTGATTGATTCTCAATAATAAATCCTATAGACGCAAAATGAGCATGATCGCAAAGAGTAAATCTAGGGATATTGTCTTCATTTAGATCTAGATAAGCGTTTACTTTTTTAATTTCACCACTAGGAATCTTTACATACTCAGGGATCTTAATCAACTTTGATCCATCCCAGTGCCATCCATTCTTATGTTCAGCTTCGATTAGTTTCGCTTCTTCTTCTGGGGTGGCTTTGCCGTCCAATCGCTGTCCGCAAGTAAAATCACCATCAGTGTCAGTGTAGTCGTCACTAGGGGTTAATCCGAAATGCGTTTTCATCCCATCACCTTTCATTCTACATATCCAATCTTCACCGCCTTTAACTCTCCAGATGCTACCATTTGTTACTTCTTGCTTCACCCCAAGCAACTCCTCTAATCTCGAATAGTCGCGTGGCATCTCTAGGATTTCGAAGCCTTCAATTTCACATAAACACTTATCACTTAAATACTCCCATCCGTCAGTTTCGTTACGTAAATCAACATTACTCCAAAAAGAAGGAGGGCATAAATATACGATGTCGTATGCTTTAGCAGATATATCATCTTTACGCCTAATCACCATCTGGTTGTTCGCTCTTAATAAATCAACAGCCTTTTTAACTTCAGACCAATTCTCTCTTTCGTACTTAATTGCAATTCTTTTCATGTTTTATTTATTTAATTCGTTCATATAATCTGCTAATCCATCTTCACCTCTTCGGCAAGCTTCTAATAGTTCGGCTGCTGTGTAAAGTCGTTCAGTCAGCTCGTTCACCTCCATAAATGATTTGACAGCCCAATAAGCAGTTTCTTGGTCGTTAAACATTTGTAGCTTGGTTGCTTTTGCCATGCCTTCTGCCCATTTCTCCTGATCTGTTACGTATTTATATACTTTATTCATATCTATTTGTTTGATGTGTTATTCATATATTCTGTCGGAGTCCCTGTTATTTTACATAAATTACGCATCCATAAGAACATCTTTATTTCTCGTAAGCTCTTCTCACCTAAATTCCTATATCTTGCCAATTCCCCTGACTCGTAAGCGGCTTTCATCTCCTCAATAGTACTTATATCACCTGCATGAAGACATCGCTTTATTCGTGAGCTCAAGTCTGTTTCCTGTATTTCTGTTTTATTCATTTTCCATCCTCCTGATTATATCTAGTACTGCATTATATTCTCCTACAATAACAGCCCTACCGAGTTCAGTAACCATACCAGAATTTAATCGCTTAGATCTGGCTTCGTTCTCCTTATTTAACTCTTCTAGTAATGTTCTCATAACTCGTATTTTACGTTTAAAATTATTCCAGTTCTCGACAATACATTCGGATATGATTCGACACTAACTCCTGATAGGTCGTGATTATCCATGAATTGCGCGATCAGTGCTAACATGTCGCGCTGGAGTTTGATTCTGTCTTGTCTTATTTCTTCTGCTTTTGTGATTTTCATATCTTTATTTCTTTTTATATATACTGTAAATATACGGTTAATATTGTTAAGAATGAAACTAAATTACAAACTCTCATAATCTCTAATCATCTCCTCGTAATCTACCGCCTCTTCGTTATGCGTTAAAAATGGTTCTTTCTGGAATCTGGTCACAAAATTATTCTTCTCGTAAGTTCTGAATCCTAGACAGTTAAACCCATTATGCCACTCTATAATTGAGCAATCTCCATTAGGATTAACACATCCATATTTAATTCCAATATGCTGAAGTCGCTCATAGTTCGACTCGTTCACCCAGTAAAATGAGTTTGTGAAATACTTTTCTTTAAATTCTTTTGATGTCATCGTTCGTTCGTTTATTTATTTAATTCAGCTTCCAAAAACATTATGGCATTCTTATAGGCGTTAACCTGATCCATGTGCGCTCTTGTAAAAATAGGGTTTTCTTCTAAAATGTATTTATCACGCAAATTGCGAGCTGTTTTTAATTGAATCTCCAGTAAGTAAATTAATAATCTTTTCATCGTTCGTTCGTTTTATTGGTTCGTTATAAATATTAGTACCACTATACAAGTCGATTTGTTCGTTCGAGTTGTTCGTATCGCTTTATGAATTGCGATATGGAGCTTGGTAGCCAGTCAAATCCACGAACCGTTTTAAATCCAGCATTATTCAAAGTAGCTGCAATCGTTCGGTTATTATCCCCATCTTGTTTGCATCTAATAATTAATGCGTAGGATTTTTTAAGTTCTAGACTATTTACTACTGCTTCTCTTCGCTTCTTCGCGCTGGCTTCAACGCCTAATTCCCTAACAGTTTTACCATCTTTCTTTACAGCGTTGAAATCTCCACCTAATTTGACTATAATATTTCCTTTTTTAGATATGAATTGCCCGTTCTTAGCTATTAACTCTTTGCGGTAATCCAATGAGTTCTTAATTCGAAAACTCTTCGTCACAAGCTCTGATTCTGCCTTACCAGATCCAAGATAGGACAATAAGCCTGCTGTCTCTGTATTATTCTCATCTATAGTTAGATTTTCACCAACACAATATAATACAACACCCTTCTCTTGACAATCCCAGACCATATTCATAAACTCTCTTTGATTTCTACTAAACCTAGATAATTCACTTACAATTATGGTATCACCTCGCATACATTTATCTATTAAAGCACCTAGAGATCTTTTTCTTATTGGCACGGTACCGCTTGCGCTATCTCTAATCGTGTCCGACACTTCAATATCGTTCGACTCAATATAGCGTTGTACTGCAATGTTCTGGTTTTCGTTGTCCTGATTTGACGTAGAGACGCGGAGGTAAATGTATGTTTTCATAAGACAGGAGGTTTAATGGTGGTTCGTTACCAGTTATACTTTCTTTTATTATCTCGATCAAGCTGTCTTTTATCGCAGCTCTTTAATAGTTGGTCGAATTCTTTCAGGTCAATTTCTTTATTTGAAGTCCATCTGTATAGTAGTTCGATTCTTCTTTCTAATGCATCTTCTCTATATAAGATATTTTCTAAGTGTCTAAGTTTTAATGCTCCCATGTCGTTCGTTCGTTTATGCCCTCGCTCATCGTTCGGGTTAGCGATCAAGACACGCTCCGATTAAAAATAATACTGCTAAGATCCAAGTCATACTATATCCTCCTCTTCTCTTAGTTGGTTAATAATCTCCTGCGCTCGTTCACCCGTTATGAGGGCGTGATCCCCATCTTCGAACTCCATATAAATTGCGTGAGCTTTGAAGTTAGCTACTACTTTTACTATATCTTCTCTTATATTCTCCATCTCTTACAATATTACTTTTGTTATAAAATACTTTTCTGCTTTCGTGAATCCCTCGTTATTATACTTCTTCAGTGTACTGTCATAACTTAGATTCATCATTTCGCTTAACTTTTTTCTTGTTATTTCCTTCCGATACATAGTAGTATATAATCGCTTATAAAAATCGTTCGGGACATCTAGCGGTTCACCGTGTAGCATACAAAGCTCCGATATAGTCCAAGAATTCCACTTTATTTTATTTCGAATCGTATCCGTGTGAACTTCAAACTTTAAGGCTAGACCTTTATAGTTGGTTCGTTCGGGTGGTTCGTTCGGGTGGTTCATCCCTATTAATACCCTTGCTTCTTCTATAATATCATCTGTTATTAATACAGAGGCAGGAGTAGAAAGGATTCCTAAAGGTTTTTTGTCGTAAAGTTTGAATACGTGTAATACACCAGATTTATTTAATATGCGATACTTTGCGCCGTTATGATTGAAGTATCTTGAGTTTTGTGGTTTCATGGCTGAATAAGTTTGATATTATCAGTATAAACTTCTGCTAACTTCAAAACATCTTTTTCAACTACCAAGGCTTTATCCATTTTATATATAAAATCCTCTGCTTTTCGTTGCATGTCTTTCATCTGCTTCTCTAGTTGCTGTATATACTCTACGTCTGTTAATCTCATCTCTTCTAATATAGTGAGCTGCTAACATGGCTCTGGTTAATATATTTATTCTCTTTATAAACTCTTTGTGTCACTGTCATATTTAACCCCTTAATTATTGCGAAGTGGTTCAACTCCCTATATGCTCGGTTTAATTTAGAGAGGCTTGCGAAGTGGTATGTTACTTTATGCTTGTTCATTATTATAATATTTTACAAACTCAACCACGCAGATATAAATCATTCTCAATTTAGATATATCATTATCTTGTAATCCATGACGCAATATACAACCACAGTTATAGAATTCTTTTTCTGTGTCACTCTCTAGATTGCGAGTAGTGAAACCACTCCTATAGCATTTCACTATGTGATTATCATAGTTTTGGCCTATCGGATTAATTCGGCAATAAGCGGACTTAAACGAGGTTTTAAAACCTAATTTCTCAATCTTATAAACAGCCTTCATTAATTCATTGAAATCATTACTATAATTCGGGTATTGATCTGGATGGCTTACTATATCCTTGTTTCTATTACCTCTATCCATAGAATAAATAAAAATACCATCAAAGTAAATTTTATCATCTAATTTTAAAAAGGCGTTTATTAGTTTAATATCTTTCAGTGTTTTTATATTTTCTTGTGTGTTCATCTCGTTTGTGTTTTATCCCAGTTTTGCGGGTGGTTATTACTCGATCCCTTGTTCGCTCATTTCATTCAACACATCACGCAGATCCAAATCAGTCAATCGCTCTGCGCTTTTAAGAGATTGTTTGCAGGCGTTGTAGATCTTCTTAGATTCCTTATTTTCTCCCATCTCGTATTCGTCGTATTGCTCATAACCAAACCCACTACAAAAGTCTTCGAAATCTAAGTATTCAGCACATTGAGCATCATTAATAAAACATCTAAAAGCAAATTTCAAATCATCTTCGCTCAAATCCTGCCCTACATTGGCCTGTGAATTTGTGAATGTGAATTGAATGTTATTCACTTTGATTTTATAGCAATCACCGCCCCAGTTTTGAACGCGGTCTTTTTGAGTAGCTGAGATGTTAAAAGTCTGATCTAGTAGTGTAATTTGAGTTTTCATAATATAAAGTGTTAATTATTATTTGCGGCTTATGCCTTTAGTCCCTGTTTAGAATCGAATCTCACAACTAATTTGACAGGGTTTAATGTTATACAAACATTAAATTATACGTACCTCTTTTTCGTAGTTAATATAACTTGTTCTACTACCATCTAATACGGTTCTAGGTAGTTCACCAATTTTCACAAGCTCGTTAACTATTTCGTGATCTTCACCCCTGTAACCTGCTGTATTATATCCAACTTCGCAAACGTGGCACGGCTTATTATTCTCAACTCTGTAAACCTGTAATGTTACTTTAGACGCGTATTTAGTTTCTTTAACCTGCTTAGTATAAATAAATGTTTTCATATCGTATAAATTTAATAGTTCGTATTATCTTAATTTCTGAGCACCTTCAGCGATGCAAATTAAATCTTCAAACTCAAAACCGTAATCTTCACCCGTTTCTTCAAAGTGTCTTATTAAATCCTGAGCGTAAAAACCGTATTCTTCAGCACCTTTAAAAGCGTCTGACCAGTTACCGTTCTGTGCGTTTTCCATTATCTCAATAAATTGTTCTTCAGTTCTGTAGTTCATAATATATAAGTGTTGTGCTCATCTGAGCTGGTTAGATCCTCCACATATCTCGCGACATGTTACACGCTCAGCGCTGGAGGTGGTATTGTGTTGTATTAAAATTTATAAGCTAGGAAAAAAGCAGCAGTAAAGATGAGTGCTAAGCAACCTCCAGTAATTAAGGCAAAAGTACTTAATAAATGTATTGCTACTGCTACAATACTAACTGTGATAAGCATAAGGCAAAAAATAACGATAATGTTTTGGGCAGTGTTGAAAAGTTTCATAATGATATGTATTAGATTATTCGTTTATATTGTATTGTAAAGGTGAGGTTTATTTTATTAAGAAACAAACTAAATAAGACCTTTTGCTTTTAAATCTCGATCTATGCGCTCTAGTAATTCATCTCTTTTGCGGTTATAGAATGCTATTAAATCAGCGTCTTGTTTTGGATCTAATGACTCTATTAATTCACTAACTTCATATAAATTCATAATATAAGGGTTTGCGCTCCTGTGAGCTGGTTAGTTATTATACTGTAAATATACGGTGAATGTTATTAAGAAATAAACTAAATAAGCTTTGTATTATCTAATACGGCTTCATCTTGCATATGTTTGCATGTTTTCAATACTCTAAACTCATCCTCTAAAGCATAAACATATATTCTATAATGTTCGCCTTTCCCGCTACTCTCTATAAATGTGCGCACGTTAGTTAGGTTTGCATGTAAAATTAATTTAATACCATCTATATTATGATCGCCATTAAACCGAAAACTTACTTTTGACTTCTTCATACCTTTAAATATTGTGCCCAGTCGAAGCGGGGCGGGTTTGTAATACAAATATGGGGCTAATATTGTTTAGAAGCAAACTAAATAAGCTCTCTTTTGAAAATGTATTCTATAATATGCCCAAAGCGAAGAACATTCACCAATTCCCAACCATCATTTCCATATGCGCCTAAATCATACGCATCTAAATCAATACTAAGTTTCTCTATCTTATATTCAAATCTTTTCATCTCTTTAAATTTTACCCTACAGTAGCAGGAGGTTTATAAATACTTTCTTAACTGAGCCGCACCCAATACATCATCAATCTCACGTACTATTATCTCTGTATTAGCGCCAAACATATTTACAGCTCGATCCATTGCGTCTAATCTGGTTGCATCTTCTACAACTGTTAGTGTCTTTCCTGTTAGTATAATGAATGTTTTCATATTGTTCCGTTTATTCTCTTAGTTAGGTACTCAATTACTCTATTCTTAGATTCTTCTTGTTCTGGTGTGTTGTACTCGTGAATTAATGAGTATTCTAGTGCTGCTACTTGCTCTTTCATAGTGTTTTATATAAATAATTGTGATACATCTTTTTTACTTACTATATATTGCTTTTCGTATAGAATTTGGTCGCGGCCTTCAAGATATTCGGAAACCTCTATTAAATACGCTTTAATTCCGTTTCTGTAATATTCTGCAAACTCACCTGAGTAAATCCACTTTTGGAACTGCTCAACCGATTTGTAAGCACAGAAATGAACACCTTCAATAAAACGAATGCCTTCCATATATGGGTTGTTAAAGGATTCGTGTCTCATGCTTACATCGTCGTGACATTCTACGCGCGTACAGTCATATTCGTCGCGTCTATCTCCATCAGGTTTAAAGCTGGTAAATATACCTTGTCCGTCAGCATGTTCTAGTCTTAATATTTGTCTCATATCTTTAACAGTTTTGTATTCCGTGAGCGATAAATAAGGCAGCAGTGCAAATGAATGCTAAAAGCTGACATATTTTAATATCTATAGGCTGCTTAGATTCGATCAGTTTAATTAGGCCAATTGTGCAAATGCTGAAAATGCTGAAAATTAGCGATAGTAGTAGTGCTTTCATCTCGTATTGTATTTAATAAGGTGCTTTGTTGCTTCCTTTATGATATAAAGATAATGCTAATAATGTTAAGAATGAATATGGATAAGCTCTTTATGGTAATAAAGCTACACTTTCATTAGTTTGGATATAATAAGCATGTTGTAAGAAGGTTAAAGAGATATTAAAATCTCTATTCTTATATTTATCAATCCACTTATTACAATGCTTAAAGTAAGATTCATTATCATTTACCCTGACTTCGCCAGATGCAACTTCATTAATGCAACCTTTATTAATACTTATCATTTCATCAATACATCTATCTATTGATTCCTGAACTAGCTTTACGCCGTTAAAATATAATCCGTGCTCTATGGCTTCCTTATATGTATTCATCTATTTTAAGTTTTATATGTGTTATATTCTATTGACTCTACAAATAGGCTGTTATTGGTTTTCTTTCCACCAGTTAAAACACTGTCTTAAGGCTTCGTTTTCATTATCTTCAGTTTCAACGATGTAAAACTCTTCAAACACTCTACCAGCTTCAACTTTTATGTAATGCCATGTGTATTCTGGATTATCAAAATTGACATATCTATGTACGATTACGCGTTTTTCAACATCTCCCATGAATCTATTTAAATGCTTCATGTTTACGGTTAAACGTCCATTTAATAATCTATCTTTAAAATCTTTCATATCATTATTTATTAGGCAGGAGGTTAAATTAATTACTTCACAATTAGAAACGCCTTAAAGAAACGACCTTTCACAATCTTATATCCCTTAGTACTGCCCTTGCGCTTAGTCTCCAGCTCATAAGTGCGCTTTGTGATTGGGCGGTATTCTATTGAAGTAATATAAGCGTACTCTTTTGCGGCTTTTAGGTTTGCCTTTTCTTGCTCTATACTCTTACTGTTTGTTGTGGTTTTCTTAGCTGAGACAGTTAAAGAAAGAAGGATTAAGGCGGATATTAATAGAATGTTTTTCATAATCGGTTAAAGTGTTTTAGTGTGTGTTGTTCCCTAATACAAATATAGTCATTCCCTGATATTATAGGTATGTATTGGATTATTTCTTTATCAGTTTATCTATGAGGTGATAGAGTGAGTCTATGGCAAAGTAATACTTTCTTTTGTCGGCTTGTATTTAGGCACTGATAAGCCACGCTTTGCAAATGTGATATAATTATATAGTCTTAACTTAGCAGCGTATCTATTATCTATATAAGCATCCCACACTTGAGTATTTACACCGTCGACATATTCCATAAGCTCATGAGTTAAAGGTGCTGAAGTGTAACCAATCCAAGGTTTAATCTCTTTAGTTGTGCGGTGTATTAAGGTGTATTTACTAGGCTTTTTCATAATAATATATCTTTTAGTGTTTTGGTATACCTAAAGATAGGTATAATAAAATGAATAATACTATACTTTGAATATTATTTACTATATTATCCCATATTATTAGCGCTTATGTAGATTTATACAGAGTGTTAAGAATTTAACAGATCACGCGAAAAATACACAGATGCGCATAAATTGCAAATCCATAACAGAAATTAAACACCAGTATTATTAAAACCTAACCCATGACATCAGCAGCACTAAATAAAATTAAAGCTAAGTATCAGATCACAGATGACGATTTAAGTAGCATTGTAGCCTATGTAGTGACAGGAAATAAGTCTTGGGCATGGAGACAAGGAGTAGGTCGAGAAAGTACCGCAAAAGCTGGCTCTGTAGGTGTAATTGCGGCGCGCTATTTTGGAGACGATAATATATCGAATGTTGTGGTAAACGTTGGAGGGATATTTAGTAAAGAACTAGGGGAAACTTTAGGACTCAATGAAGTTTCCACAGAAACCGAAAAAGAAAAGGAAAAAGAAGTTTCAAACAATGAAACAAATCCAGATGAAGTTTTAAAGGCTGGAATGTCAAAGGCTGAGACTATTAATGTGCTGAATAACCTAGCTAAAAGAGTGAGAGATCCAAAGCAATTGGCAGATATTACACTTAAAATTACCAATCTGATGGAGTTTCAAAGTACTACAGACACTTCGAATACTCCGATCATATATTTACCCCAACGTTGCAATTCATGCGAGTATAAGCCAAAAGAATAAGTCCAGTACTATAGTATTGGACTATTCTAATGGATACGGGGGTATACCCCCTTTTCGGGATCTCAAAATCGGCGCATTCCGTTATCGCGCAAATTTTTTTTCTGAAAATTCAGGACTTCCCCAAAATTTTTTCGTATATTTCACAATCCCCGATATTGGGGTTCACTAAAAATAAGAAGAAGATGAAGTTAAATTACGACATTAGACTTGTAGAAGTAGAGACGGGCGGAGTTGAATTACTCAGACGTACTAAATTATCTAAATGGGATAAGTATAAGTTAAAAAGAGCAATGCGCAGACACGACCCACTGGAGATTATATGCGGAGGTGAGTTGCATGTAGTGAACTGGCCGATATATTCCAGATTCCTAGTCCAGATCTTAGAAGCATAAGATGTAAAAGCAGAAGTGATGAGAGTGGCCATTAGGTTGCTCTCTTTTCGTTTCTAAGCCCTTGTAATACCCTCTCAGGTGTTCTCGGTAGGATGAGGTGGAGAAAGTGGCTTAGGAGGGCTTAAAATGCGTTTGCCCTTCCAACCCCACTATTTTTCCCGTGTTCTAATTCAAAACAGAACCAGAACGAAAACAGAACAAAAAACAGAACACCGAAACCCTAGTGTTTTTAGTATGTATAGAGCTTTGTTCTGTTTGTTCTATTATTTTATTATATATATATGTTATTAAAGAGAGTATAGTAAGTGGGGAAGTATAGGATGAGAGCGAAAAAAACAGAACAAACAGAACAAGCGCTATAACTAACTGATAATGAGTCTAAATCTTGTTCTGTTTTGGGTAGAACAGAAACAGAACAAACCAGAACACGGAACAGAATATTTTTAATTATTAAATGAATTTGCATTTATTAAAAGTTTTACTTACATTTGTCTCATGCTAATCACTACTGCTTTTTAGCGGTGTAAAAAAATAAGAGATATGAAAAGGAAGTATGTATGTAATGGGTGTGGAAAAGATCGCCCGTGTTTTTTAGAGATAAATCAAGATCCTACCGCATGGGATTACATAATGGATTTGAAATGTGTGTTAGATGATACAAATCAGACATCTTATAACTGGGAAGAAGTGTACATGAAGGAGGAGTAGGTATGAAAGAAGTAAATAAACTACACTCCGAGGCTTGCCGGCAGATAACGAAGAAATATGATAAGCCATTCCTAACTCAACAGCAGCACGAGGATAATATCGGTAAGTTTTCAGAGTTAGCAGGAATGAAGCATGCAATTAATAAAGAATTAAAAAAGAAATGATATATGGAAGCAGTAGTAAATAACCAGAGTCACGGAGTTTACAACTTCGAGCTGGATGGAGTCGTAGTCGCAGTGTTAGATAAGGATTCTACAGGGGGTGTAATTTGCATCTTGTGTGATAAGCCAGAGAAGTATATTCAACGATTCTTCTCTCCTGAGTCAGATGCTGAGATGGTGAGCGACTGTAGATTAATGAGAAGTTTAGGAATTAAATCGATGTAAGATGAGAAATATAAGCGTAAGTTCTCTCGGAAGAGAGCGAGGTAGTCTTAATGTGTTTAGAGAAATAATTGACACTATGACAGTTAGTCATAGGTATACAGATAAGGATATAATTAGAATGGCGAGCGCAAATTACGAGATTGTGTAAAAATTAAAAGTTCGCACT